>ENA-UPTF01000171-UPTF01000171.1-marine-metagenome-genome-assembly--contig:-NODE-171-length-45833-cov-5.704738_pt1 | contig 45833 bp, 13 predicted proteins | sample MGYA00238166_ERZ767019 | MGnify/ENA primary metagenome ERZ767019 (study PRJEB28930, sample SAMN06266391) | marine metagenome | isolation source: Sea water from 250 m depth | place: Atlantic Ocean | study... | reverse complement strand
AAAGCAGTAATAGTCCCAGAGCGAGGAGGCAACCATGTTTGTTCTAAGATTCCTCCATCATGCGAACCCTCTCTTTGACCGGTTAACCACTCCAGTTGATATACTGATGTCGTAGAACTTTCCTCTCCACTAACGACTGCAGGAAACTTAAGTAAAGTACTGTTTTCTTTAATTCTTGATGTAGAGTAGTCACAAGCAAAAACAAACGGAATAAACACTAAAAGAAATAACAGCTTTTTCATTACCTACAATTTATTAAAAAAAAATCATTTATTGGTGGTACCTGTAGAGGCACCAAATTCTTTAATATTTTTCGAATATTAATTTGATAAACGATGACTATTCTTTGGATACGATGATATGGTAAAAGAAGCGGGATGGACGGGACTCGAACCCGCGACCTCCTGCGTGACAGGCAGGCATTCTAACCAGCTGAACTACCACCCCGATTAAAATTGTTTTGCAAACATATCAGTTCAACAATACTTATGAAAGAAAAAATTAAATTTTTAATTTCATATACTTAAATACATATTAATTCTTATTTAGATTTGCAATCTAAAATAATTTTATCAGTATGTCATTAGACTTTGAAAAGCCAATAATAGATTTAGAAACAAGGTTGATTCAAATGAAAGAAATTGCTTCTAAAAAAGGTAAAAACCTTAGTAAAGAGGCTTTATTGTTGGAAGAAAAAATAATTAATCTTAAGAAAGAAGTCTTTAAAAATCTAACAAGATGGCAAAAAGTTCAACTTTCTAGACATCCTAATAGACCTTATTTTTTAGATTATATATATAAGATTTCAACTGAATTTATTGAAATTCATGGTGATAGAATGGCTAGAGATGATAAGGCTATGGTTGGAGGAATTGCTGAAATAGATGGTAAATCTGTAGTTTTAATTGGTCAGCAAAAAGGAAGAAATACAAAAGATAGGCAATTTAGAAATTTTGGTATGTCTAATCCTGATGGTTATAGAAAAGCATTAAGGATTATGAAAATAGCTGAAAAGTTTAATAAGCCTATAGTTACTTTAATTGATACTCCTGGAGCATATCCAGGTTTAGAAGCTGAAGAAAGAGGGCAAGCTGAAGCCATTGCTAGAAACATTCAAGAGATGGCAATGCTGAAAGTTCCTGTGATTTGTATTGTAATAGGAGAAGGAGCTTCTGGAGGTGCTTTGGGAATAGGACTAGGAGATAAAGTTTTTATGATGGAATATACGTGGTATTCTGTGATTTCTCCTGAATCATGTTCTTCTATTTTGTGGAGGAGTTGGGACTATAAAGAGCAGGCTGCTGAAGCATTACAATTAACAGCAAATGATCTTAAAAAAATGAATTTGATAGATGGAATAATAAAAGAACCTTTAGGTGGTGCTCATAATGATGTAGATTTTGCTGCTGACAAATTAAAAAAAGTAATACTTAGTGAGATAGAAAAATTAGAAAAAATAGATCCTGAGAAAAGAATTTTAGATAGAGTTGAAAAATTTTCTTTAATGGGAGTTACAAAAAATGATTAGGTTCATAAATACGTTAATATTTAAAAAAATTTTGGGCTGGAGAATTGAAGGATTTATCCCTGAAGATAAGAAAATTATTGCTATTGTTGCTCCTCACACTTCATGGCATGATTTTTTTGTTGGAATCTTTACTCGTTCAGTTTTAAAGATGGAAAATAAGGTTAAGTTTTTAGGTAAGGAAGAATTATTTAAAATTCCATTTTTTGGATATATATTAAAAAAAATTGGCGGTTTCCCTGTTGTTAGAAATAAGCAAACAAATTCAGTAGATAGTGTAGTTGAAATATTTAATAGAAAGAAAAATTTTTTTTTGGCTTTGGCCCCTGAGGGAACAAGAAAAAAAGTTGATAAACTTAAAACAGGTTTTTATTATATTGCACTCAAAGCTAAGGTTCCTATTCTTTTAGTAGGTTTTGATTTTAAGAAAAGATTAGTTCATTTTGGTGAAAAATTATATCCTTCAGGAGATATTGAAAAAGATATGAAAACAATTATTACCTATTTTAAAAAATTTCAAGGAAAAATACCCGTTAATGGTTTAAATCATCTTAAAGTATGAAAAAATATATAATTGTATTTTTTATATTCATTACATCTGCATTTAGTTTTAATAACTCATTATTAAATTTTAATTCCAAAGAAGTTATTCAGGCTGACTCTGTTTTATTTCCCGAAATTAAACATAGAGAGCAAACAAAATTGATTAAGCAACTATTAACAAGATACCATTATAAGAAGGTTTCTTTTGACGATTCTTTATCTGTTAAAATATTGAATAATTATATAAAGAGTCTAGATCCAAATAGAGAATATTTTTATGGTGCTGATATTAAATATTTTGATCAATATAAGTATGAAATAGATAATTATATTAACAATGGGTATTTGGAGCCAATCTATGAAATTTTTGCTGTTTATAATGAAAGAGTAAAAGATAGGATAGATTATGTTTTCGATTTATTATCTAAAGAGCCTGATTTTACTTTTGATGAAGAATTCTTCTATGATAGAAAAGATGGAGAATGGTTTTTAACTGACGCTGAGTTAAATGATCATTGGAGAAAAAAGATTAAGTATGCGATTCTTAATATGAAAATTTTAGGAAAATCATGGAAAGATAATCAAGAGACTTTGGATAAAAGATATAAGAGGTTTCAAAAAACTATAAGCCAGTTTAATAATGAAGATGTATTTGAGATTTTCATCAATTCTTATACAGAACTTTATGATCCTCACACTAATTATTTTTCACCCGTAAATGCTGATAGGTTTGAAATAACTATGAGTAAATCATTTGAAGGTATAGGGGCAAGGTTACAACAGGATGTCGAATACACAACAATATATGAAGTTATGCCAGGTGGCCCTGCATACAGAAGTGGAAAATTAGAAAAAGGAGATAAAATTATAGGTGTTTCTCAAGGATATGAAGGGGTTTTTGAGGATATTATAGGTTGGAGATTAGATGATGTGGTTTCTAAGATTAAAGGACCTAAAGGATCAGTTGTTAGATTATTAGTAATGAAAAGAGAATTTGAATTTGATGATTATCCTGATACTTTAAGTCTAGTAAGAGATGTTGTAGATGTTGTAGATGAAGATGCCACATTTGATGTTGTTCCATTTAATTCTCAAAACAAAATATATACTTTTGGAGTTATCAAAATACCTAGTTTTTATATGAATTTTGATGATGCACAAAAAGGAATTTTAGGTTATAAAAGTGTGACTAGAGATGTTAAGAAATGCATTGACTCATTAAGAGAAAAATCAGTTGATGGTATTATTATTGACTTAAGAAATAATGGGGGAGGTTCCTTACAGGAAGCTATTGATTTAACAGGTTTATTTATTGAAACTGGTCCTGTAGTACAGATAAAGTCTTCAAATGGCAGAATAGATATTGAAAAAGATTTTGATAAAAACATATATTATGATGGTCCATTATTATTACTGAATAATTCTTTTACAGCCTCTTCATCTGAGATATTTTCAGGAGCTGTTCAAGATTATAAGAGGGGACTTGTTGTTGGTGAATCGACATTTGGTAAAGGTACTGTGCAAAATTTATTAGGATTAGATAGGTTTTTCCCTAAAAGTGATAAAAAATTTGGTCAGCTTAAACTTACTTTAGCAAAGTATTATAGAGTAAGTGGTGGTAGCACTCAAAAAGTTGGTGTAACACCACATGTTGAATTTCCTAATATTTATGATAGATCTATTTATACTGAAAATTCTCGAGAAAATGCACTCAAATGGGATAAAATAAGAGAAATTTCATATGATGAAAAAGAATTTGTTTCTCAAAAACTTGTTGATCATCTTAAAATAAAATTTAATAAAGATTTAAATTCAGATTCTACCTTTATTAATTACATGTCTTATGTATCTAAAATTAAAGAAAACAGAAACAGATTATCGGTTACTTTAAACTATAAAAAACGTTTACAGGAGAAAAAGAATAATGATTTAAAGAATACTTCGTTAGACACATCAATTAAAATAACAGAAATATTTCCAATTGAAGAAAAAAAATTGATGGATAAAATTAAAAATGATCTTTATTTAAGAGAAAGTTTGAAGTTATTTGCTGAAATGCTTGGCTTTAAAGAAAGTTAAAAACCTTATTTATAATCCTAATTTTTTATTTAACAACGTAATTTGTTGATAATTATACAAAATTATGTTGATAAGTGTTGTTTAGGCATGTGGAAAAGTTGTGGATAATTAAAATCGAAATATTCTTGTATGAATATGAAAAATTATTTTACTTAGTGTTCTCAAGCGAGGAAGAAAAGTTAAAACGCAAGTTTTAGCAAGTAGTGGAAAAGTAGAAAGGTGCTTAGGCACAAGGATACAAAGAAGCAACGAGCTCTAAAAGTGGAAGCTTAATTTATTAGGAAAAAACTTAAAGGACATTTTAACCAAAACTTGACCATCAAGCGAGAGATAAAAAAGTTGAAACGCAAGTTTCGGCAAGTAGCAGAAAGGTTGAAAAGAACTACGGTACTTAGAAACAAAGAAGCAACAAGCTCATGAAGTGGAAATTTAATTTATTAAACGAAAACTTTAAGGACTTTTTAACTGTAGCTTGACGTTTGGAAAGCACTACGGTGTTCTTTAAATGAAAAGGGCGAAAATTCGATAAGAATAATCGCCCTTTTATTGTTTATAGGCATTCCTAATAATATTTAATCAATAATTATACCAGTAACTCCTTTTTCTTTTAAGAAGGATGTAAACGTATTAAGATCGTTTTCCAATATATCTTTATAAGGAGAAATAATTGTATTATAATTTTTAGATAATTCATCTAATCTTTTTAGCATTCCATCATTTGGTCTTTGTATATCAGTAGTAACTCTATCATAAAGATGAGTAATATGATTTGTCCATTTTCTTGCATAGTTAATTTCATCTTGAGACGTTTTTATTTTATTTTGATATAATTCAGATTCAATAGCAACAATTTTTTCAATTACTTTATTTCCTAACTGTTTTATCTCATTGCTAAATTCCTTTTCTTTTGTTAAGGTTATATAACTTTTAATTTGAGTAGTAATTTGCCTCATTTCATTTAATTTTTTCTGAGATTCATTAATTAATTTAATTACTTGATTTGCTATATCAAATTGATTTTGAAGATCTGTATTAGAGACGTCCCATCTTGGATCTACAGCTACTGTTAAAGGAACAGAAAGCACCTCTTCATTAACTGATAACTCTATTATATAGATTCCTGGAACTGCTTCAGGTCCGTATGATCTGCTTGCACTGTAATACATAGAAATAAAATCTTTTTGTATCTCAGGAGCTTCGTATTCTAAGTCCCAGTAAGCAGTATGTACACCTGATTTAAGGGTGTTTGAATCCATATCAACATCGAATAGATATTCATCAGATTTCATTAAATCAATTATGGTATTTCCATTAGGATCTTTTATGATAAATTTTACTTTTTTCAGGCTAACATCTTTTGGAATATAAAATGAAAAATCATTTTCATAACCAGGACCTCCACCACCTCTCCATCCTCCGCCAATATTTGTTCTGTAGGCTACTTCAGGCCTAAATAGGTGTGGTTTATTGTTATTTGTTTCTACAGAATTTACTTCATGAAGGATATTTATTTTATCTAGTATCCAAAATCCTCTTCCTTGGGTTGATATTGCCAAATCATTTTGTGTTACTTCCATGTCAGTGATTGGTACATTTGGTAAATTAAGCTGCAGTGATTTCCAATTATTCCCGTTATTAAATGATACAAATGCTCCAAACTCTGTTCCAGCATAAATTAAACCCTTTACTTTAGGATCCTCAGCAACACTTCTCACAAAATGATTACTAGGAATTCCATTTTTACCATTAGTTAGTAGTTTCCAGTTTTTACCATAATCGTCAGTAAGTATTATATAAGGATTAAAATCATTATTTCTATAGTTGTAAACAGCAACAATTGCTCTTCCAGGAGCATGAGATGATAATTCTATTTTATTTATTGTTCCTTGAAAAGGTATAATTTTTGATGGAGTTACGTTTGACCATGTATTCCCTCCGTCCCTCGTTATATGAATTAAACCATCATCAGATCCAGTCCAAATTTCATTTTCAACATGAGGGGATTCTTCAAGAGCAAATATTGAAGAGTATACTTCAACTCCCGTTGCATCATTTTGGATAGGTCCTCCAGGAATTTCTGCTTTTTCTTCATCTTCTAAAAGGAGTTGTCTTGTTAGATCAGGGCTCATAATTTCCCATGAAACTCCTTTATCAGAAGTTTTATGAATAACATTGGATCCTACATATACGTCATCGGTGTTATATTGAGAAATAAATACAGGGTAATTCCATTGAAACCTGTAATTTAGATCATCTTGTCTAGTGCCTTCTGTCAAATGAACATACGGAGTTCTTTGGTATTCTTCACCTGTCTCTAAGTTTTTATAGGTGAATTCTCCACTATATCCTGTTGAGTATAATATATTAGGATTTGTTGGATGAACAGCTATATCAGAACATTCAGTTCCACCAGCATTGAACCAATGTTCAAAAGGTGTTAGTCCCGGTAAACCTCTGCTAGGTACTCCAATAGTAGAATTATCTTGTTGACCAGCATACATTCTAAATGGAAATTGATTATCTACTGTTAGTCTATAAAATTCAGAAGTAGGTTGATTTAGTTGCATTGACCATGTTTCTCCGCCATTAAGGCTTATGTTTGACCCCCCATCATTACAATTAATCATAATTTGATTATTATTTGGGTTTATCCAAACACCATGATTATCACCATGTGGTGTTGAAATTCTTTTATCAAATGTTTTTCCACCGTCAATGGATTTGTAGAAGCCAGTGTTAGAAGCGTATATAATGTTTTCATTTAAAGGATCCGCGGTTATATGAGAGTAGTACCATCCTCTTTGTCTAAGTTTGTTATCACTATTTACCTTCTTCCAGTTTTTACCTCCATCATCTGATCTATATAATCCACCTTCATTTTCTTCTTTAGCCTGTATCATCGCGTATAAGCGTTTTGGATTTATAGGTGAATACTCTACTTCAATTTTTCCAGTTAATCCCTTAGGGAGTCCTTCTGTTAACTGTTTCCAAGAAGAGCCGGCATCTTTTGACATAAAGACGCCTCCTTCATCACTACCATCTATGAGAGCCCAAGGTTTTCTCTGAACGGTCCAAAAAGAAGCAATAAGTTCCTTTGGATTATTAGGATTCATTTCTACGTCTCTAGCACCAGTTTTATTACTAATAAAATGTATTTTTTTCCATGATGTACCACCATCAGTAGTTTTGTACAATCCTCTCTCATTATTATTTCCAAAAATATTTCCAACTACAGCAACGTAAACGATGTCTGGATTCTTTGGATGAATTTCAATTTTTCCAATTAAACCAGCCTTAGGAAGTCCAATAAATGTCCAATTCTCTCCAGAATCCACAGATTTATACATTCCGTTTCCAATGGATATATTACCTCTTGGGTCAGCAGATCCTGTCCCTACGTAAACAATATTTTCATCAGCTTCAGCTACAGCTATTGCTCCAATAGAACCAACAGTTATTTGTCCATCAGATATGTTTTTCCATCTAATTCCCGCATCAGTTGTCTTCCATACCCCACCTCCTGTTGTACCCATAAAAAAGGTATAAGGTTTAGAATTAACACCTGATATTGCTGTTGATCTTCCTCCACGTGTGGGTCCAACAAAACTCCATTCTATGTTTTCATATAGTTCATCGCTCTGTGTCACTTCCTTTTGTGCTAAAAGATTTGAGAATGTAAAAAGAGAAAATATAATGAAGTAGGGGATTAGTGTTTTTTTGTACATGGTTATTTTTATTTTATTTTTTGTCAATATAATAAGAACTTTTAAATATTTGAATTTCACTTGATTTTTAAGCAAAAATATCTTTTTAGGTAAGTCTAATTATAAATATATAAAATACTATAAATCAGTAAGTTATATATATATAAATAAACTAATAATTAAATTTATAAAAAAATAGTTTTTTTTAAATACATTAAAGTAAAATTAGATATTTATAATTTTTTTTTTTGTCATTTTTTAAATATGAATCAAAGAATGAAAAAATAATATTTATCTTCATTTTTTAAAAATATTTAATATGACAAGAGAAAATTGGGGAAGTCGATTTGGTTTTATCATGGCAACAGCAGGTTTTGCTGTGGGTATGGGAAATATTTGGAGATTTCCATATATCGTAGGAGAAAGTGGTGGTGGTGCCTTTTTAGTTGTTTATTTGATACTTACAGCGATTATAGGTATACCTCTTCTTACTGCTGAAATAAGCCTTGGTAGAAAAGCACAGCTTACACCACTCAAGGGAATGAAAAAATTGTCTGGAGATTCATCCATATGGAACATAATAGGATGGGTAGAAATTACTGCTACGTTACTTATTTTGGGCTTTTATCTTATGATAATGGCATGGGTGACGGTTTATTTAAAAGAATATATAACAGGTGAGGCATTTCTATATAATGCTACAAACATTCAATCTCACTTTATTGAATTACAAGGAAATTCATCTTCTATTCTACTATATTGTCTTGGTATAGCATTACTCCTTGCTTTTGTGGCAGCTCGTGGTTTACAAGGTGGTGTAGAACTTGTTTCTAAGATATTTATGCCTATTTTATTAGTTATGTTTATCCTATTGGCTATAGGATCAAATACATTAGAAGGATCAGCAGAAGGTCTTAAATGGTATTTAAGTCCCGATTTTTCAAAAATTAATTTTCAAGTAGTTCTTTCTGCTCTTGGTCAGATCTTCTTTTCTATAGGAATTGCTCTAACTGCAGGATTTGTATTTGGAAGTTATCTAGATCCTAAGAAGAGTGATATTCCAGGAAGTGTAGGAATAGTAGTATTTTTTGACACTGCAATAGCCATTTTAGCTGGATTTGTAATATTTCCTGCATTATTTGCTTTTAATATAGAACCTAATGCTGGGCCAGGTCTATTATTTGTTACGATGGCATCTTTATTTAAAGAAATACCTTTTGGAATGTTTTTTGGTGGTTTATTCTTTTTTCTTGTATTTATAGCAGGCTTTACTTCTATAATTGGTCTATTAGAGGCAATAATATCAACGATAATGGATTCTATGAATATATCTAGGGTAAAAGCAGTCATTATTACAGTTTCTACTACTTTTATGTTAACTATTCCAAGTGTTTTAGGTTTTGGAGTATGGCAAGATATTCAGCCGTTAGGTTTTAGCTTTTTTGGTTTATTTGATTTTATTTCAGGTAAAATTCTTCTTCCTTTAGGTGGTATTCTTATATCAGTTTATGTTGCCTATATATGGGGTTTTTCAAACTTTATGAGAGAGACTAATGAAGGTGCAGAAAGTCTTAAGGTAACAAAATTATGGGGATTTTTAATGAAATATGTCATTCCTATTATTATATTTATAATTCTTGTTCAGGGTCTCAGGGGAGTTGCTATGGACTAATAAAACTTATGTATTATGGAGAAAATTGATTCATTAAATCAGACTGCTGATTTTCACAAACTTTTTAATCATCCTATTCTTAATGATCCTACTATTCCTGATAAAAAACGTTGTGAGCTTAGGGTAGAACTTATATCTGAAGAATTGAAGGAGTTACAAGAAGCTATTAAAGAAAATGACTTAGTGGAAATTGCTGATGCTCTTTGTGATATTCAGTATGTTCTTTCTGGTGCTGCCCATGAATTTGGAATGAGTGATAAATTTGTAAAACTTTTTAATGAGGTTCATAGGTCAAATATGAGTAAGGCATGTAAGAATATTGAGGAAGCAGAGGAGACTATTAAGTTTTATCAGGATAAAGGTACGGATTGTTATTATGAAGAAAAAAATGGTATGTATTTAGTGTATAGGCGATCCGATAAGAAGACATTAAAATCTGTGAATTATTCTCCAGCCGATTTAAAAGGAATTTTAGATAATGCCTAAAATAGGCTGTCAGAACATGTATTCTACTCTTAAAAGGGTAATTCTTTGTCCACCAAAAAAAGGAATGTCTCAAGCTAATTTTAGAGAATGGCACTATGATGGACCACTAAATCAACAAAAATTAAATGATAATTTTAAAGAGTTTAAAGACATAATTTATTCGCATGGTTGTGAAGTTATGATGCTTGATTCTGCAGAAAATTTATTTGATAGTGTATTTCCTCATGATGCATCTCTTGTCACTGATAGAGGAGCAATTATACTTAATATGGGAAAAAAATTAAGGAAAGAAGAAACTAAATATCATAAAAAATTATACGAAGAAAATAATATTCCTATTATAGGATTAATACATTCACCAGGTACAATTGAAGGTGGAGATTGTCTTTGGATAGATGAAAAAACCCTTGTTGTTGGAAGGGGCTTTAGATCAAATGATAGTGGAATAAGTCAGTTACAAGAAATATTAAAAAATGATAAAATCGATGTTATAGGCTATGATTTACCTTATTATTTAGGTCCTAGTGCATGCCTTCATCTTATGTCTGTAATCTCTATTCTTGACGAAAAACTTGCTTTGGTTTATGAAAAATTATTACCTACTGGATTTTGGAGTTTACTTAGAGATCGAGGGTTTGAATGTATTTCAGCTTCTGAAAATGATTTTATAGATAGTAATGGGTTATGTTTGAATGTTCTGGCATTATCACCTAGTAAACTTATCATGGTGGATGGTTTTGATGATACTAGAAAACGTTTGGAAGATGCTGGATGCACCGTAGAAACGTTTGATGGTAGTGAGTTATGTATAAAAGCAGAGGGAGGGCCTACGTGTCTGACAAGGCCAATCTACAGAAGTTAAATGTTTGTGTTGATATTATTTAGATCAGAGAATGATTTCCTAAGCCTATCAATCATTGATTTTTCACCTTCTAGGAGCCATTTTCTAGGATCATAGTATTTTTTATTTGGAAGATCATCTCCATCTGGATTACCTATTTGTTTCTTTAAATATGCTTGATTCTTAGTGTGATAGTCATTAACTCCTTTACAGAATGCCCATTGCATATCTGTATCGAGATTCATTTTTATAACCCCATAATTAATAGCTTCTCTAATTTCTTTTGTAGTGGATCCTGATCCTCCATGGAAAACAAAATTTATTGGATTTGGATCAAGCTTATGTTTGTCTTCAATATACTCTTGAGATTTTTTTAATATTTTTGGTGTAAGCTTAACATTTCCAGGTTTATAAACTCCGTGAACATTTCCAAAAGCAGCTGCAATGGTAAAATTTGGACTTATTTTAATAAGTTTTTCGTAAGCATAATTAACTTCTTCTGGTTGTGTATAAAGCTTTGATGCATCTACATCTGTGTTATCAACTCCATCTTCCTCTCCTCCAGTAATTCCTATTTCAATCTCTATTGTCATACCCATCTTACTCATTCTATCAAAGTAGGTACAACAGATATCTAAATTTTCTTCGATGGATTCTTCAGAGAGGTCAAGCATATGAGAGCTGTATAGTGGAAGACCTTCTTTTTTATAAAATTCTTCACCTTCTTCAAGGAGACCATCAATCCACGGAAGAAGTTTCTTTGCGCAGTGATCGGTATGTAGTATTACTGGAACACCATACTCTTTCGCCATTAAATGTACGTGGTAGGCACCTGATATACAGCCAGAAATTGCTGATTTTTGATTTGTGTTATCGAGTTGTTTACCCGCAAAGAAAGAACCACCACTATTTGAAAATTGAATGATTACAGGAGCATTGAGTTCTTTTGCGGTTTGAAGGACTGCATTCACAGAATTTGTTCCTGCCACATTTACAGCTGGGAGTGCAAATTTATTTTTATTTGCGTAGTCTAATAACTCTGTTACTTCTCCTCCATGAAGTACTCCTGATCTAAATTTCATAGTATATTGTTTTTTTGCAAAGGTAATTATGAAGTTAGAATAACAAACAAATTTTATAAATTATATGCGAATATCTCTTTGGATCTATTGAGCGCATCAAATCGTATTTCTAATTTAATTTGTTCTTCTTCAGGTAGTGCATTTTTTTTACCACATTTTGGATGGTATTTTATGTAATAATAGAAAAATTTTTGTCCTCTATCATAGAGCATTTGGTAGTCTGGTTTTCCGAGAATATTTATTATTTGATTTTGATTGTATCTTAGAAATTTTTCTCTGTTTGAGATTATAAGATCAACAAGATTTGTTCTGTCAGATTTACATCCGTATGAATCGTTTTTCCATAAACTGTAATTCATACCTTTAATTTCAGGTGCTTTTTTATTGTAGTAAGAAGCATAATAACCTATTAAAACAGCTATTATAAGAAGGAATAATAGAAGTTTAAAATCGATTTTAAAAAGCATATTTAACTGTTTTATTCGGATTTTTTAATTTTATTTTTATAGCAATATTAAAAGCCACAATTATAATTCTTGCAATTTACAAAAAGTATGTGTTGCATTTCATTAAAATAATAGTATTTTTGATAACTAATTTTTTACGTAGAAAAAGTTATAAACCACTTAATAGTTACCAACATTGATGTTTAATATTATTAAAAATCATAGGGGATATTTTACACTTTTCTTAGACAGTTTGTGGTCTAAATTATTTTTCTTGCTATTTCTAATAGCATCTAATTTCACCGTGTTTGCTACTAATGTTACCTACACAATTACAGCAATCAATACAGAAAATTTCTCTTTTCAAGATAGTGAGGGTATTATTACTAATGATCCAACCATTACCGTAGTTGCTGGAGATACGTTAACTCTTGTCCTTAACGCGGGGACTTCTCACCCTTTTTGGATACTAAATCCTAGTTTTCCTGGTGGTTCTTATAACTCTACTTACAATCAGGCTGGTGTTGTAAACAATGGTGGAACAGAAATTACTCTAGTTTGGGATCTTACTGGAGTTGCTCCGGGTACGTATTTTTATATATGTGAGAACCATCCAAATATGACTGGAACAATTGTAGTTACACCTTTGGGTCCAGATACTGATGGAGATGGAGTGTATGATGTTGATGATTTAGATGATGATAACGATGGTATCACGGATTTACTTGAGGGTGGAGATGATTTAGATACAGATCTTGATGGATTAGAAAATAGAATAGATCCTGATTCTGATGGTGATGGTTGTAATGATGTTGTAGAGGCAGGATATACTGATGGTGACTCTGATGGAATCGTTGGTGTTGCTCCATATGAGTATACTGCTGAAGGTCTTGTAAAAAATGTTACTTATAAAGCTTTTGATGATATAGATGACCTTGATGCAAATTCTACAAAAGACTTTTTAGAGAAGGGGTCTACGCTATCAAAAACTGTAGATCCTACTAGTGTTTCTGTATTGCAATATTCTAAAGTTACATTTGTTGGTGGTGGTTCCACAGTGGATAATCTTGGAACAATTGTCTATAACTGGCAGATAACTTCGGATGATGGAGCAAGTTGGTATAACATAAGCACGTATACTACAGATAATCCATCGCATCCAGGCACATATTCTGGAGCTACTAACGATACCCTTAACATAGATTCCGTTACCATAGCTATGGAAGGATTTAGATATAGACTCTACATGGAGACACCTGCATTTAAGTGTGATGGAGACGTTACTACAAATGATGCAACTCTTTCAGTATTTAAACCTGATTTTGATTCAGATGGAGTACCTGATGATGTTGATAAGGATGATGATAACGATGGTATAGTTGATACTGTTGAGGGTGAGACTACAGATACAGATAATGATGGAAGTCCTAATTCAAAAGATTTAGATTCTGATGGGGATGGTTGTAAAGACGCTATAGAGGCTGGATGGTCAGATGAAGATGGTGATGGTATGGTTGGAATTCTTCCTGTTCTAGTTGACTCAGATGGAAAAGTAGTTTCTATTCCAGATGGAACAAGTGCGTACTCGTCTCTCAACGATTTAGATGGTAATGGAGTAAAAGACTACTTAGAAGCAGGAGCTAATGCTACGGTAGTATCTAGTCCAGCTGATGTAACTAAGGCTGCAGGAAAATCTGCAACTTTTATATCTAAGGGAAGCTCAACATCTGGTCTTTCTTACACATGGCAAGTTAGCACTGATGCAGGAAATACGTTTAGTGACATCAAACAGCCAAAAATGATTATTTCAGGAGGGGTTTCTGCTAACTATTATAGGTATAAATACATTGAAATTTATGCACTAGAAGATATTCCAGCAAACTCAGGATATAAAGTTGTATTTCATCAGAGTCCAGGTGATAGTGATCCAAAAGAAAAAGAACTAAGTTATGCATTCAATAAAGGTGAATACTATATACTAGCTATGTTAAATCATTACACTGATGATTTCTTTAACATCAGTACTACTGGTGGTTTTACACTTACTAATGGATACAAGGATTTTAATATTGCGGGTGTTAAAAAAGGAAAAGTAGAGGGTTGGACTGATTTACAATATCAAGATGGAAATAGTGCATTTAAGCTTGTTGATCCTGATGGAGATGTTATCGATTCTTATGGTGAAGTTGGTACAGATGGTTCAGGAACTCCATGGTCTTTTAATTTAGGTTGGTTCCATAGGAATGACAATAATTATACATCAGTTGGTTTCGATAAGAGTCAGTGGGTGGTACATGAAAATATATATACTACTTCTGGTTATAATGGAAAGAATCATACAAGTTCTCCATCATATCCTGTAGCTAATTTTGATCCAACAACTAACAATTTATATTCTGGATTAACAAACGATACTTTAACGATAAATTATGTTCAACTTTCTATGGATAGATATAAGTATAGGGCTGTTATAAAATCTACAGCATACCTATGTGATAATGGTGCTAATACTAGTCCTGCGGAACTGATTGTATTTCTTGATTCTGATAATGATGGTGTTGGAGATGTTACTGATTTGGATGATGATAATGATGGAATACTTGATACTGATGAGGGAGATGCTGATGACTACGATAATGATGGTATTCCAAATAGGCTTGATTTAGATAGTGATGGTGATGGATGTAATGACGTTATTGAGGCTGGTTTTGCTGATGGAGATTCGGATGGTATTATAGGTACAGGAACTCCTAGTGTTGATGCAAATGGTAAGGTTTCTTCTGTCTCAGATGGATATACTACACCAGCAGATGGTGACGCTAATTCTGTAGTAGATTTCTTACAACCTTCTTATGCGTATGTTGTCATAACAAATCCATTAAATACAACCATAGACGAATTAAATGATGTAAAACTCATTGTTGATGCCAGAACAAATTCAACGTACACAAACTGGGCTACTAATGAACCTAATAATAATGATTTTAGGTATAACGTAGCATATGAACATTATAATGGAACATGGTATGATAATTATCAAAATACTGTGTCATTGAATTTTATTGCTGAATTTAATACGATAAGAAATGATGCTATTACTGGATTTACTTATCTAACACAGTATCAGGGGCATTCGTATTACTACTCAAATAGTACAAAGAATTGGGCTACTGCCGTGAGTGATGCATCTACTGCTGGTGGCTACCTTTTGGTATTAGAGACTTCTAAGGAAGATGACGCAATTCTTGAGGCATTTAAAGCTGCAAAAGGAAATAACGTTTATTGGATTAATTTTAGTCAAGATCACTCTTCTTTAGATTACGCACATCCTGATGGTGGATGGAGTTGGGGTATTATTCCAGGAAATATTACGTATCAGTGGCAAATTGCTACCATCTCAGGATCAGATACAACTTGGGCCGATATAAGTGCTAACACAAATTATTCAGGTGTTACAAACGATACCCTTACTATATCTGATGCTCCATCAAACTTTAATGGAAATCTTTACAGAAGTAAAGTAATAAACTCTTCTTATGCTTGCCAGACAGATCTTGTCAGCAGCGTATCAAAGTTAACGGTATATTCAGATCCAGATGAAGATGGAATTAAAAATAGTGTTGATCTTGATGATGATAATGATGGTATTCTAGATACTGAGGAGGGAGACGGAGATATTGATGGAGATGGTATTCCGAATAGAATAGACTTAGACTCTGATGGAGATGGATGTAATGATGTACTTGAGGCTGGATTTACTGATGCTGATGCTGATGGAATTGTTGGTACTGGTACTCCTAGTGTGGGTGCTGATGGAAAAGTTACTGGACATTCTTATGCAACTCCTACAGATGGAAATTCCAGCGGAACGCCAGATTTTAAAGAGAAAGGGTTTTCACCTGTAATATCTGTTGATTTGTCTACTACAACAGTATCTGCAGTTGGATCATCAGCGAAAATTTCTATTGATGTTACTATTGATGATATTCCTAGTACTTCGACGTACTCAAATTGGGGTTCTGGAGAGCCAAATAATGCTAGCTCATCACAGCATGTTACTCAAATGCATTCTGGTACTGGTTTTTGGGATGATCTTCAGTACTATAATAATAGATATTATGTTGTAGAATTTAATTCAATTAGAAGTGATGCTATTACTGGTTATACGTACATGACACAGTATAATAATCACTCGTATTATATTAGTACTGCTAAAGTTTATCATACTGCTGCAATTACCAATTCGTTAGCAGATGGTGGTTATTTAGTTATTATCGATGATGATGCTGAAAATACGATTGTAAAAAATGCTGTAAATACTGTTAATGCAAATAACTATTTTTGGATTAACTATACTCAAGATACGGGAGGTTCCAAATATTATGAGCCAGGAGGAGGATGGGAAGCTGGAGGATATCCATCAACGGTAAATTATCAGTGGCAGCTTAGTACTGACAGTACTTCGTGGTCTGATATTTCTGATGCTGCTCCTTATTCTACCTCTACAACAAAAAGTTTATCTATTAGCGCTACTCCTTCAACTATGAGTGGTTATCAGTACAGGGTGATAGTAACAAATCCTGGATTTGTTTGTGTGGTAAACGATACGTCTGCTGTAACGACTCTTGTTACACGAAACGATTTTGATGGAGATGGAATAGAAGATGATTCTGATGTTGATGATGATAACGATGGAATTTTAGATACTCAAGAAGGAAACGGTTCTACTGATACGGATGGAGATGGAAATCCTGATTCACAAGATCTAGATTCAGACGGTGATGGCTGTTACGATGTTGACGAGTATTTTGGTACTGAGACAGACAGGGATTCTAACAGCGATGGAATATTTGGTGGAGTAGACCCTACAATTAATGCTGATGGTAGTGTCGATGGTGTACCTGTTTCAAGTGGTATAGATGCTGATGGAAACGGAACTAAAGATTTCCAAGAAGCTGGAGCGGCTATCACGAGTGTTTCATGTCCTGGCGATTTGACTGTGATAGAGGGAAAAGATCTTGATATAATCTCTACAGGATCTGCTGGAAGTACAAGCATAAATTATCAGTGGCAACTCAGTCTAGATTCTGGAAAAAATTGGACAAATACAGGAACGGATCAGTCAGATCTTATTATAACAGGTATTGGTTATGGTAAGGTTGGAACGAATAATGATGGTACTCCTAAATTTATCGAGCTGTACGCAAAAAAAGATCTTAATCTACAAGAGTATCGTATGAGAGATCAGTTGACTAATGGTCCTACTTATGTCTATAGTTATGTAATGAATCAGATAAATAAAACGTTAAATGCTGGTGAATATATGATAATTTATTATCCAAGTAATACCTCTGAGTTTTCTAGTTTCTTCGGCGACACTCCTAGTAACCTCTATAGTTACGCAGTATTTGAAGATTATTTTTATTATACTATGAGAAATGGTGATGATTCGTATGCATTAGAAAAGAAAATTGATGGGGTATGGACGTATGTTGATAGGGTTGGTGATGGATATGATGGTACTGGAAAATCACATGATTATGATGATGGATGGCTCTATAGAAAGTCAGGATCTAATCCTAGTGCAACTTTTAATGCTAGTGATTGGACTGCGTGTAAAGACTGTCTAGAGTCTACAACAAATGCTGGTGGTAGCACACCTTTTCCACTAAAATCATTTACTTCGAGTATTACGCTTTCTCAGTCTTCAGACACGTTAAAACTTGAAGATGTTGGTACATTAGCCTCTGGATATCAGTTTAGAGTGATTGCAAGTACACCAAGTTATGTGTGTGGTGAAAATGATACTTCTTGTGTTGTAAAAGTTACGGTGTTACCTGATAATGATAAAGACGGAGTAGCTGATATTAATGACCTTGATGATGATAATGACGGAATTTTAGACACAGATGAAGGATCTACCGATAATGATAACGATGGAATAATAAATAGTCTGGACCTAGACTCAGATGGAGATGGGTGTTATGATGCTGTTGAAGCTGGATTCCTTGATGGAGATAATGATGGTATACTTGGATCTGCTCCAGTTACTGTGGACTCTGATGGTAAGGTTACTAGTGCTACGGGTTATACAACTCCAGCAGATGGAGACTCTAATGGAACAAAAGATTTTCTTGAGGTTGGATCTGGGGTATCAATTACTAGGCAACCTCATGTTTACGTTGCCGAAGCAGATGATACTGTGAAATATACGGTTTTACATACTACTCAAGGAACTGTTACCTATCAGTGGCAGGAATCTAGAAATTCTGGAAGTACATGGACAGATTTATCAGAGACAACTGTCTATAATAATGTGACTACTAACATACTTACTGTTAATAAAGTTACTTCTACAATGGATGAATATCTATACAGAGCAATTATCAAAACTCCTGCATATGCATGTCAGGACAGTGTTGTTACAGAAAATGCTAGATTAGATGTTACTAATGATTTTGATCAAGATGGTATAGTAAATAGTATTGATTTAGATGATGATAATGATGGTATTCTTGATACTGATGAGGGAGAAGGAGACGCTGATGATGATGGAATAAGGAATAGGTTTGATTTAGATTCCGATGGTGATGGTTGTTATGATGTCACAGAAGCTGGATTTATAGATAATGTATCAGATGCCACTGGAGATGGAATCCTTGGAGATAATAAACCTTATGCCGTAGACTCAGACGGTAAGATAACTACAGGAGTAGCTGGTGATGGTTATACGACTCCTGCAGACGTTGATAATAATGGAGTAAAAGACTACTTACAGAATGGAAGCAGTATATTAATTTTAGCTGATGCATCAAGTTTGACAATGATGTCTTCGGGTACAGGCTCATTCACAATTACTGCTGAAGTACCTTCTAATGATATATTATATCAATGGCAAGAGAGTAGAGACGGTGGAGTTAGCTGGTTTAATGTCCCAGAAACAGCTCCATATTCTGGAACACAGACAAAAACATTAACTCTTACTTTTCCAAGTTCTGATCTTAGTGGATACAAGTATAGGGTTATGTTAAGCGTACCTTCGTTTGTATGTGCTGTAACGACATTATCATTAGAGGTTGATCTTATAGTAAATCCTGATAATGATAGAGATGGTGTTCAAGATTCTAATGATGATGATGATGATAACGATGGTATAAGAGACACGTTTGAAGGGGATGGAGATAATGACCAGGATGGAATAAAAAATAGTTTTGATCCTGATTCTGATGGTGATGGTTGTAATGATGTGATTGAGGCTGGCTATACTGATGCAAATGGTGATGGTATGATTGGTCCTGAAGATGTTTTATTTATAGATTCCCTTAATGCAAATGGTAATAATTCTGTTGGTTCAAATGGTAGGGTGATAGATTATGGTGGATATGGAACCCCTAATGATTTAGATAATAATGGTGTGTATGATTTCCTTGAGGAGGGAGCATCTATTACAGCTATTGGATGTCCTGACTCTCTTACTGTTAATGAGGGAGATAACGCCGTATTTGAGACATTTGCAACAGTTTCTTCTGGTACGGTAGATTTCCAGTGGGAGATAAGTGCTGACTCTGGAACAACATGGGAAGATATTCAAGATGTAAAACTAGTATTTGCTGGACTTGGACAGGGTAGATACAGTAGTGGATATGGAGGAAGACCTCAGTTTATTGAGCTTTACGCAACTGGAGATATTGAAGATCTTAGTAAGTACTGGATTTATAATTTTAGAAATGGTAGTTCAAGTGCTAGTTATTCTTATAACTTAAGTGGATCTATAAAGAAAGGAGAATATATTTTACTTTATGAGTATGGATGGTATTTTGCTTACTATTTTACGCCAGTAGGTGAAAGTAATAGTGATTATTATCCAACTAATCTTTATGCTAAATCTTTTAATGGTGGAAGTTTAATATATAATGGACTTCGAGATGGTGATGATGCGTTTAGCATAGACATGGAGCAAGAGGGGACAACTGCTAAGAAAAGAGTTGACGTTGTTGGTGTTATTGGTGAGGATGGTACTGGAAAGAACTGGGAGTATTCTAAAGGATGGATGAAGAGGAAGAATGATAAGCTTCCTACAACAAACTTTAGTGTGAGTGATTGGACGGTATGTAAAGACTGTCTAGGTGATGTAAATTATAATTATCAGGCTGAGACTCCTTACACATTAAAATCGTTTACATCAGAAAATTCACTTAATGGAGCTTCATCTAATGAGCTTACTTTAAGAGACGTTCCATACTCTATGCACGGAAATCTTGTTAGAGCAAAAATTTCTACTCCAGCATTTGCATGTGATACGGATACAGTAACATGTTCAGCAAGAATTTCAGTTGTTCCTTTCGATACTGATAATGATGGAGTTCCTGACAAAGAAGATCTTGATGATGATAACGATGGTATCCTTGATACTGATGAGGGAGGAGAAGATCTAGACACCGATGGAGATGGAGTTCCTAATAGAATAGATATAGACTCAGATGGAGATGGATGTAATGATGTAGTTGAGGCTGGATTTTCAGATGATGATGACGATGGAATTCTTGGATCTGGTACTCCAACAGTAGATTCTTCAGGAAAAATTACCACACACGATTACGGCGATACAGAAGATAAAGACTCTGATGGAACAAAAGATTTCTTACAGGTAAGTGCTCAGGCTGTTATTAACACACAACCAATTGATATGGTTAGACAAGGTGGTGATGATGCTTCGTTTACAGTTGATGTTACTCACGACGCAACTGCTACATTCCAGTGGCAGGTGAGTGAAGATAGTGTTACATGGACAGATTTATCTAATGGAGGATTTTACTCTGGGGTTACCACTAAAACATTACTACTCTCTGTTGTGGATGAGACAATAGATGGCTTCCAGTATAGGCTTATTATTACCACTCCAGCGCTATATTGTGCTGAGACTCTTGCCTCTGATGCTGCAACACTTGTTGCAAAAGATGACTCAGATGGTGATGGTATAGTAAACACTAATGATCTAGATTCTGATAATGATGGAATTACTAATTTAAGAGAGGGAACAGGTGATTTAGATGGAGATGGAGTTCCTAATTACTTAGATCTAGATTCTGATAATGATGGTTGTTATGACGTTTTAGAGGCTGGACATTCTGACCCTGATAATGATGGAATTCTTGGAACTTCTCCAGTAACTATTACTCCGGGTGTAGGTCTTGTGGAGGGTGAAGGAGGTTATAATGAAGTAAATATGGATATGGATGATAATGGTGTTTATGACTTCTTAGAAGCTGGTGGTCCTCTTACTTCAATTACTAGTCCAATTAATATTTTAACCTCTCAAGGAACAAAAGTTACGTTTATTGCCGCTGGAACTGCAGTATCTTTTGTAGCATATCAATGGCAAGTAAGTACAGATGATGGATCAACTTGGGTAAATACCGTTGATGGGGCTACGTATGCTGGATCTCAAACTAGCGAACTTGTTATGGACGATGTTTCAACATTACTTAATGCTAATTTGTATAAAGCAATTATAAGTACTCCAAGTTATGTTTGTGGTGATAATGATACTACCTCTAACGCCAGGTTAACAGTTCTTCCAGATAATGATGGTGACGGTGTTCAAGATATTGATGATGAAGATGATGATAACGATGGTATCCTTGACTCAGAAGAATTTATTGATGATTTGGATGGTGATGGTATTCCAAATTTATTTGATTTAGATTCAGATGGTGATGGCTGTAATGATGTTATAGAGGCAGGTTTCTTAGATCCTGATAACGATGGAATTCTTGGTGGTTCTCCTGTCGTTGTAAACCCTTCTAATGGTAGGGTAATTAGTTCGACTGGATATACTGATCCTGATGACCTTGATGGAAATTTGGTAAGTGATTATTTAGAGGCTGGTTCTCAGGCAGTTATTAATTCTAACCTTACTGAATTAAATGAAGTTTCTGAGTTTAGTGATTTAGATATTGTTGTTGATGCATCCGCTCAGGGAAATATAGATTACCAATGGCAAGTAAGTTCTGATAATTGCACAACGTGGGCTGATATAGAAGATTCTCCAGACCTGATGATTTCTGGAGTATTTATGTCAAACAATGGAACGTATGAAAATATTGAGTTGTATGCTGTTAGAGACATAGATAATTTAAGTGATTATGGTATTGACGTAACTAATGGAACCTCAACAGGTCCTTATGAATATTTTAATGATGTTTCCTCATTAAAAGCTGGTGAGTATTTGATGATTTATTCTAGATCTAACTGGCAAAGTTATTTTGATCTTTCAGCTGCTCGTACTTATAAAGAAGAATATGTGCGGGATTTAAGATACATGAGTAGTAACTATATAAATGTTGCTCTCTATAAGAAAGTTAATGCATCAGCAGTTAAAATAGATGTATATGGAACATTAGGAACAAATCCAACGGATGAACCATGGGATATTAATGAGGGATGGGCATATAGGAAAAATGGTAGAGGTGCATCTACAATATTTAATATTGGTGATTGGAATATTAAAATCAATGAATTTGATAATAAGGGATCTAATGATGTATCACAAAATCCTTATCCGATATTTAAATTTTCAAATCCTCAGTTGTATACTGGTGTTAATAATGATACGCTAAAAATTTCTAAAGTTCCAATAACTTTTAATGATTTAAGTTATAGAGTACTTGTATCAACTCCTGCGTTTAAATGTGATACACTTGTCGCTTCATCCTGCTCAAAGGTTGATGTAGAGGCAATGAGCGATACAGATAATGATGGAGTTCCTGATTACATTGATTTAGATTCAGATAATGATGGTATTTCAGACATTTTAGAGGGTTGTGATGTAGATACTGATTCTGATGGTATTCCAAATTGTCTTGATTTAGATTCAGATGGTGATGGATGTAATGATGTGGAAGAAGCTGGATTTACTGATGATAATGGTGATGGTATACTTGGTCCTGATCCTGCAGTTGTAGATGTTAACGGTGTTGTGTCTAGTGGTAGCGATGGTTATTCTTTACCTAATGACTTGGATAATAATGGTGTGTATGATTACATTGAGGAGGGAGCAACTGTGGAAATACTTTCTAGCCCTCCTGTTACAGTTAATGTACTTCTCCTAGACGATACAATTTTTACAGGTTCAGGTTCAGCTCCTGGAATTATTTCTAAGAGATGGCAACAGAGTACAGACGGTGGGGCAGTTTGGATAACTCTAGTAAATACTCCAGATATTATAATTACTGGGGTTATGGAAGGAAATAGGAGTGGTACTTTAAGACCTAAGATAATAGAGTTAAAAGCATTAAAAGATATTCCTGATCTTGGGTTATATAAGATTGAAACTAAAAATTCATCGGGAGTAAGTCAAGATATTATTCTTAGTTATTCTGGAGGATTGTCTAAAGGAGACTTTTTCTATTTATATTCTAGTAATAGCTATGCTGGTGCTTTTTTTGGTGGTGGTCTTTGGAATACTGTTAAAAAACAAGCTAGTAATTCTGTTTATAATAATGTTAATGGAAAAAGACCATTCGCTCTTTACCAGAGGAATACTCTAACATCTACAGAATGGACAAAAGTTGATCAGTTTGATGCTTCTTCTTCTTCAGATTATAGTAAGGGATGGAGGTATAAGAAAGATACTACTCAAGTTCTTGACTATTATAGGGGTCAGGATTGGACAGATTGTCCTACTTGTCTTGGAAATTCATCCACTAATGCTATTGCTGGTAATGCGACGATAGTTATAGATGGAGATACAATTCCTAAATCATTCCCAATCGGCACATACGGAGAACCAGTCATTGTTTCTGGAGTCTATACTGATACTCTTAGAATTCAAAATATTCCTTCTTCTATGGATGGATACAAGTATAATCTTGAGATGCAAAGCCCTGGATATGCTTGTGGTCCAGACGTGTCTACAAACGTGTCTATTCTTAATATATTTTTACCAGATTTTGATAATGATGGGTATGTAGATAAACTTGATCTAGATGCAGATAATGATGGTATTTTAGATGTTGATGAAGACACTACTGATATTGATGGAGATGGCTTCCCTAACTATATTGATCTTGACTCAGATGGAGATGGATGTAATGATGCTATAGAGGCTGGATTTACAGATCCTGATAATGATGGGTATTTAGGAGAGTCTCCTGTTGTAGTAAACACGGATGGTGTAGTTCTTAACCAGGGAGGTTATACTGATCCTAATGACCTTGATGCAAATGGAATAAAAGATTATAAAGAGAAAGGATCTCAGGCTGTTATAGCATCACAACCTTATAATCAAATTTATTATGATGAAAGTGCTAAGTTCTTTGTCGAAGCTTCTTCTGATGGGATTATTAAGTATCAGTGGCAGCTTCTTTCTGACACAACTGGAACCTCTTGGGAAAATGTGACAGATGGAGGCCATTTTTCAACTCCTACCACTGACACACTGAATGTCGATAGTGTATCTCTTTATTTTGCATACAAATTTAGAGTGATGGTTACGACACCAGGATATGCGTGTGGTGATACTCTATACTCTGATGTTGCTATGATAGTTTCTTCAGAAGACTGGGATGAGGATGGTATACCAGATAATATTGATTTAGATGATGATAATGATGGAATTTTGGATATTAGTGAGGGAGAAGATGTAGATACCGATGGAGATGGTATTCCAAATTCTAAAGATAATGATAGTGATGGAGATGGTTGTGTTGATGCTGTTGAAGCTGGTTATACAGATCCTGATAATGATGGTTATCTTGGAAATTCTCCTGTAACTGTTTCAAGTGTTGGTCTGGTAGTAGATCAAGGTGGTTACACACCTCCAGAAGATGATATTGATGAAAATGGTATATTGGATCTTTTAGAAATAGGCTCTGATGCTGTTATATCTACTCAACCTGTTAATGATACCATTCAGTCTGGTAACAATGCATCGTTTACTGGATCTGCAACATCTGATGGTTCAATCACTTATATATGGCAGATAAGCACTGATAATGGTACTACCTGGACAGATCTTTCTAGTGATACAGTAGTAGTAGGTACGGATACAACATATTATACAGGAATGACAGATACCACATTAAATATTACTAATGTAACATTTGATATGGATAATTATCAGTACAGGATAGTTGCAAGTACTCCTTCGTATAAGTGTGGTCCTGATGTAGCTTCAAGTGTAGCATTAATAAGACTTGCTGGAGATAACGATAAAGATGGTATCCTTGATATCATAGATGTTGATGATGATAATGATGGAATCCTTGACTCTCTTGAGACTGGAGATGATACTGATGGTGATGGAATTCCTAACTGGTTCGATCTTGATAGTGATGGAGATGGTTGTTATGATGTTCAAGAAGCTGGGTTTGAAGATTTAGATGGAGATGGTTACTTGTGCTCTAGCCCAGTGGTAGTTGATAATATTGGAAAAGTAATTTGTATTGTTGATTCAGAGTGTAACGATAATATAGTAGACTCTGAATTTTATAAATATAATAGCACTTCTTATGTAACTTCTACAGAGAAGACACCAGGCTACTATAGGATGACTACTGCTAATAATTATTCTTGGGGTTCTGTATTTAAAACTTCTCAAGTTGATCTTCTAGGAGACTTCTCTATTACTGCTGAGCTTTACTTTGGAGATAGGGATGTAGATGGAGGATCTGGTATAGCATTTAACCTATTTAGAGATTATAATTATGCTAATTTATATTATTGGAATGAGATGGGAATGCAGAGACTTCCTGCAGTATCTGTAGAGTTTGATACGAAAAAAACTGGAGATTGGGATATTGAAAATGATCATGCAAGTCTTCATGTTGCTACATCTAGTGATTATGGTTATTATTATCATTCTAGATATCCAGATGAAACTGTAGACCTTGGAAATATTGAAGATGGACAGTGGCATACTTTTACATTCAACTGGAATGCTACGTCTAAAGAGTTGAGTGTTGTCTTTAAGGGTAATACCATTATAACCCACTCTGTAGACATTATAAAAGATGTGTTTGGTGGAACAAGTAAGACATACTTTGGATTTACTTCAGATACTGGAAATGATAATAAGTATAATGAGCAGAGGGTATACATAAAAGAGTATTGCACGATTGATGACTCAGAGACAATATATAAGGGTTATACTACTCCAAATGATTTAGATGATAATGGAACGCCTGACTATAAACAAAAGGGAGGAATTCCAACCTTTACTGGAGAATATGCTGAAAATACGCTTATCACTGTAGTAGAAAATAAAGACACAACGTTTACTACTGGTATTACTTATGATGGAACTGGTGATAAAGTGTGGCAGTATAGCTCTGATGATGGAGATACATGGTCTACAATTGAAGCGTCTTCAGACCTTATCATATCTGGTGTATTTAAGGGAGATCTTGGAGGAAGTGAGCCTTCAGTAATTGAAGTATATGCACTTAAAGATATCGCAGATCTAAGTACATATGGTATAGAGGTAGCAAGGGATGGTGCTGAGGCTGATGGAGTAGATTATCAGTTATCATCATCTGTCTCTCTTGATAGTGGTAAGACATATAGCATTTCTTATCCAGGACCTTACTTTAAATCTTGGTTTATAGAAGATTTTGATCAAGGATCATACTATAACACTTTTGATGGTGACGATGCAATTGTTCTCTATAAAAATACTACTCAAGTTGATGTTTTTGGTATACCTGGTATTGATGGTTCTTTAAGTACATGGGATTATACGAACGGTTGGTTATACAGAAAAGATGGCATTACTTCTTCAACAACATTTAATGTTAGTAATTGGACGACGTGTAAAGGATGTTCTGATGGATTTACCAATAATCTTGATATGACAAATCCATTTCCTATAGGAACATTTGGTGGTGCTCCGAGATTTTCTGGAATAGGAACTGACTCATTAACTGTACTAGGTGCAACAAAAAATTTAGATGGATTTATGTTTAGAAGGGCAGTAGTTGACCCTGCTTATGTGTGTGATCCTGAGATTGGTTCTGTACCAGTAACTCTTGCTATTTTCTTAGATCACGATAATGATGGTATTATTGACCAGATAGATTTAGACGATGATAATGATGGTATACTAGATACACTTGAGACAGATGCAGATAATGATGGTGATGGAATTAAAAATAGCTTTGATCTCGATTCTGATGGCGATGGTTGTTTTGATGTTATAGAGGCTGGATTTACTGATGGAGACGATGATGGTGTTCTTGGATCTTCTCCAGTAACTGTTGATACCTTAGGTCTAGTTACTTCGGGAACTGATGGGTATACTACACCAGATGATAACGACAACTCTGGAAGTTATGACTTCCTTGAATATGGAACAATTGCAGTATTAGTAAATAGTCCTGATAGTCTTTCAATAACTGAGGGATCAACTGCTATGTTTGTAGCAAAAGGAACAGCTGCTGGTGGTTCTATAACATGCTATCCATATAGCTCTTCTGATTATGTGTATATAGATAATGCTGGTCTTATATCAGGTTCAGAGTATAGGTTAACGTATAATGGTTCTTATAGAGATGGTCAACTTTGGAATAAGAATAAGATAGATCTAAGAAGTAATTTTACTATTTCTGCTAAACTATATTTTGGAAATAAAGATACTAATGGAGGAGATGGAATGGCATTTGTTTTACAGTCTACAGGAACAGGTGCGTACGGTTCTTATGGTGATAATAAAGGATATGCTGGTGGAAATATAACAAATGCTTTAGCTATTGATTTTGATACAAACGTAAGCGGGTCTTCATCTATTGATTATCTATATCGTGCATACATAAAGAATGGCTCATGGACTTGGAATGAGTTACCTAGAGTTAATGTAGGAAATTTGGAAGATGGTGTATACCGTGATGTAAGCATTTCGTGGAACGTAGATACTAAAACATTATCTGTTAGTCTTAATGGAGTTCAAATTACAACATATACAAAAGATTTAATAACTGAGATATTCGGTGTTAATGCAGTTACATTCGGGTTTACTGCAGGAACTTATAATTCTTATAATGAACAAAAAGTTAAGGATATATCTGTTTGTGGTACGTATTTGGAAGATTATGGTAGTAATGTGGAATTTACATGGCAGGTTAGCACTGATTCTGCAACTACATGGGCAGACATCACATCTTCTGATACTATCTACTCTGGAATTACTAATGATACTTTATCAATTTTAGATGTACCGACATCAGTGAGTGGGTATCTATACAGAGCAAAAGTATTTAATCCTGGTTATGCATGTGATCCAGGAGTATTTACTAACAATGCTTTACTTACTATACTTCCAGATCATGATAAAGATGGAATTCCTGATGATATAGACGTGGATGATGATAATGATGGAATTCTTGATACTAAAGAAGATACAACAGATATTGATAACGATGGAATTCCAAATCATTTTGATCTAGACTCTGATGGGGATGGGTGTTATGATGTTTTAGAAGCAGGATTTGAAGATAATGATACCGTTCCTGATGGAATTCTTGGTAATAGTCCTGTAATTGTTGATGAAGAAGGTAGGGTAATTAGAAATGCTGATAACACTACTTCTCAAGGTTATTCTAAACCTAAAGATGGTGACGCTAATTCTGTTGAAGATTATAGAGAATTTGGATCTGCAGCAATTATTACTACAGAACCTATTGATAGTAAAAATGATGAGGGTGATACGATAATTATTTCTACTGTAGTTGAAGTAACTGGAACTGCAATTTATGAGTGGTACGAGAGTAGAGATAATGGAAATGTGTGGATTAAACTTCCTCCATTTGCCCCTTATTCTGGCATAGACACTGATACATTAACGATAAATGATGCTCCAGTTTCTATGGATAACTACCAGTACAAACTTATTGTTTCTACTCCTGCGTATGCTTGTGGTGAAAATGATACTTCAAATGTTGCAATAATTGAAGTATCGAATGATAATGATGAAGATGGTATACCTAATGACATTGATATTGATGATGATAATGATGGTATTGTAGATACTTTAGAGGTTATTGATTCGGAGAATGATGATGATTTTGATAACGATGGAATTCCTAACCATTTTGATCTAGATTCAGATGGGGATGGATGTTATGACGTAGTAGAAGCAGGATTTAGTGATCCTGATGGAGATGGTATCCTTTGTACTAGCCCTGTTATTGTGAATAATATTGGTCAGGTTATAGGCTGTGCTTCCGAAGCATGTTCACCATTAAATGTTACTGACTACAATGTTGTTGGTGATGCTGAGTTTATATCTTCAGACAGTTCATATCTACTTACGGAAGATAAATTTAATCAATCTGGTTCGGTATGGTCTAAAGAAAAAATTGATCTTAATAAAGACTTTAAGGTAGAGGCTAAGTTGAACTTAGGAAGTAGGCCTAGTGGAGCTGACGGAATTGCTTTTGTGATACAGCCACTAGCATCAGACCTTGGAGGTACTGGAGGTGGGATTGGATACCAAGGAATAGACCCTTCTGTTGCTGTTGAGTTTGATACGTGGAATAATCATTTTTCTGGCACTGCTCTAAACCATGCGGCAGTGATATATAACGGAGTGCCTTACGGAACACATAACAACCTGCACATATTTGATCCTGGCATTGAGGACGGATTATACCATGAAGCTGTATTTAACTGGACTGCACAGACAAAGACATTGACAGTGTCATGGGATGGAACTGTTATTATCACGCTAACAAAAGACATTGTAACTGATATATTTAGTGGTGATGGTAACGTATTCTATGGTTTCACTGCCGCAACTGGTTCAGCAACTAATAACCAGAGTGTTAAGATAACTAAGACATGTTCTGGTTCTTCTTCTTTTATTGAACCAGATGATGGCTATACTGATCCATTAGATGCAGATGGTAGTGGTGTGAAAGATTTTAAAGAGATTGCTCCTCCAGCTGCAGTTATTACTTCTCAACCTGTCTCTACTATTGTTCCTGAGCTCACAGATGCTACGTTTTTTGTTGATGTTCAGTCTGATGATAGTCTAACTTATCAGTGGCAACAGAGTACGGATAGTGTAACATGGACAAATCTTGTTGAGGATACTCTTTATACAGGCGTAACAAATGATACGTTAATTCTTAAAGTTATTCCTCTTAGTCTTGATTCAACATATTACAGAGTAGTCATTAGCACTCCAAATAATGTCTGTGCCGATGATCTTTTCTCTAATGTTGCACAACTTACTATAGTTACCGATATAGATTTGGATGATGATGGTATTCCTAATACTGAAGAGGGTCTTGGTGATACAGATGGAGATGGAATTCCTAATTACTTAGATATCGACTCTGATAATGATGGTATCCTTGATGTTGTAGAGGGTGGAGACGGAGCTCTAGACACAAATGGTGACGGTGTAATCGATGAAAATGATGATGGATTTACTGATGAAGATGAGGATGGAATGGCTGATGCGTCAGAGGAAACTCCAACTCCAGATACAGATGGAGACGGAATTCCTAATTACTTAGATATAGACTCTGATAATGATGGTATTTTTGATGTCGTAGAAGGTGGTGACGGAGCATTAGATACTAATGGTGATGGTGTTATTGATACAAATGATGATGGATATTCTGATACTGATGGAGATGGTATGGATGATGATTCAGAGGTAACTACTGAACCAGATTCTGATGGAGACGGAATTCCTAATTACTTAGATATAGACTCTGATAATGATGGTATATTCGATGTCGTAGAGGGTGGAGATGGAGCATTAGATACTAATGGTGATGGAGTTATTGATACAAATGATGATGGATATTCAGATGCTGATGGAGATGGTATGGATGATGATTCAGAGGTAACTACTGAACCAGATTCTGATGGAGATGGAAACCTAGATTATTTAGATATTGATTCTGATAATGATGGTATATTTGATGTAGTAGAGGGTGGAGATGGAGCATTAGATACAAATGGAGATGGTGTTATTAATTTTGGTGATGATGGTTATTCTGACTCTGATGGGGATGGTATGGATGATGATTCTGAGATTACACCTATAACAAATACTGATAATGATTCTCTTCCTGATTATTTAGATGTGGATTCTGATAACGATGGTATTCAAGATGTTATTGAGGGTGGAGACGGAGCACTAGATACAAATAACGATGGAGTTATTGATGCTACTGATGATGGATATTCAGATGCAGATGGAGATGGTATGGACGATGATTCAGAGATAACTCCAGTTACTGAGACAGATGGAGATACATTACCAGATTACCAAGATATTGATTCCGATAACGATGGTATCCAAGATGTTATTGAGGGTGGAGACGGAGCATTAGATACTAATGGAGATGGAGTTATTGATACAAATGATGATGGATATTCAGATGCTGATGGAGATGGTATGAGTGATGATTCAGAAATTACTCCACCATTAAATTCTGATGGAGATGCTAATCCTGACTACATAGATGTTGATAGTGATAACGATGGAATTTATGATGTAACTGAATCTGGAGATGGTTCGTTAGATCCTAATGGTGATGGTGCTATAGATTCTAATGATAATGGTTATGTTGATTCTGATGGAGATGGTATGGATGATAATTCTGAAATAACTTCTCAGATAGATAATGATGGTGATAGCTTACCAAATCACTTAGATCTTGATAGTGATAACGATGGAATTTATGACATAGAAGAAGGTGGAGATGGTGATTTAGATACAAATGCTGATGGTGTCGTAGATATAAATGATGATGGTTTTGAAGATGCTGATGGGGATGGTATGGATGATGATGCTGAGTCTACTCCATCGACAAATACTGATAACGATGCATTACCTGATTTTATAGATATAGACTCTGATAATGATGGAATTCAAGATGTTATTGAAGGTGGAGATGGTCTATTAGATACAAATGGTGATGGAGTATTAGATTCAATAGATGATGGTTTTGAAGATGCTGATGGAGATGGTATGGCAGATGCTTCTGAAGATACTCCAGTTCTTGATAATGACTTAGATGGTGTAGATGATTATCAAGACCTTGATAGTGATAACGATGGTATATTTGATGTGTATGAAGGTGGAGATGGAGATGGAGACACAAACGGAGATGGTATGATTGATTCTTTAGATGATGGATATGTAGATTCTGATAACGACGGAATGTCTGACGTTTCTGAATTATCTGATCAACCAGATACTGATTATGATTCTTTAAGTGTTGATAATGATACTATTCCTGATTACCTAGACTTAGACAGTGACGATGATGGTTGTTATGATGTTGTGGAGGCTGGTTTTGTTGATGAAGATGGTGATGGAATATTAGGTGTTGGAGTTCCTGTTGTAAATAATTTAGGTCAGGTTGTGACAGATGGAGATGATGGATATAATGATCCTATAGATGCTGATGGAAATGGGGTTATAGATTGTTTAGATGCTTTAACATTAACCGTAACACTTGATAGTTATCCTTATAATTTCAATAATCCTGATCAGGATGGAAATGGAGTTACTGATACTATTACTACTATGTTACAGGGCGATGCTTTAATAATTTCTATTGATGTCTCTTCTGAAGGTGATGGTCTTGAAGTCGTTTATCAATGGCAAATAAGTACTGACCAAGGATTAACATGGTATAATATATCAGAAAGTGGACTTACTGACATTGAAGGAGCTACTACCAGTCAGCTATCAATTTCTAAATTAACTGTAGATGATTATGATGAGACTATGTTTAGGGTATTAGTTACTGCTCCAGGATACTATTGTGCTACTGTTATATCTGGAAAAATTGAACTAGATGTGAAGTATAAAGAATTACATATTCCTACAGGATTTTCTCCAGATGATAATAATCAAGCAAATGATTTGTGGGTAATTAGAGGAGTGAGAGAATATCCAAATAATACTGTTCATATATACAATAGGTGGGAAGTTAAAGTATATGAAAAACAAGGTTATAATAACACGTGGGACGGTACATCAAATACTGGTTTTGTTGATGATAATACACCTCTTCCTGAGGGTGTATATTTCTTCGTGTTTGAGTATGGAGATGGTGTAATAATTGACGGTAAAGAATATGTTAAAGGATATGTTTATATTAGAAGAAAAGAATAGATAGGTATGATGAAAAATATGATTAAAAAACTATTATTATTTGTTGTATTTGTTTTTAGTGCCTTTATATCTATGGCTCAACAAGATGCAATGTTTAGCCATTATATGTTCAATACACAAGCAGTAAATCCTGGATACGTAGGTTCTAGACAAGTTTTGAGTGTTATGAGTGTTTACCGAACACAATGGGTTGGTTTTGATGGAGCTCCTAATACAGGAACGCTTTCTTTAAACACCCCACTTTTTGATGATAATCTTGGGTTTGGGTTTAGTTTTTTGTATGATAAAGTAGGCCCTGTTAGTTCTACAGCATTTAGTCTTGATATGGCATATCATCTTCAAGTAACTCAAAGTGGTCATAAATTATCTTTTGGTTTAAAAGGAACAGGAAATTATTATCAGACAAATTTTGCTATTTTAGATCTTGATGAACCTATAGATGATTCTTTTACAAATGATGAACAAAAAAGATTTTTACCAAATGTTGGAGTTGGATTGTATTACAACACTCCAAAGTGGTATTTTGGGGTATCTGTTCCTAATGTGATTCCACATGAGTTTGATAATTCACAAATGCATCTTTTCTTAATAGGAGGTATGTTAATTGAGATTAATAGAGATATTAAGCTCAGACCTAGTGTGTATATAAAATCTACGAAATCAGCACCAGTAAATATGGATATTAGCGCTTATCTCGTATTCAAAGATCTTTTTTGGCTTGGTGGTATGACAAGGACTGCTTTTGGAAGAATTATTCCTACTGGAAAAATTGGTGGAGGAGTAGGTTTAATGGCAGGAATTAATATAAATGAAAACATAGCGTTTGGTTATTCTTACGATTATTCTTTAGGAAATACTACGTTTAAGTATAATGGTGGTAGCCACGAAATTATGTTAAGGTATGACTTTATATTTAAGAAAAGAGATGTTGTTAAATCACCTAGATATTTTTAATGAAAAAGAATATGAAAAATTTTTTATTTTTATTTTGTACATTATTTCCACTTTTTGTTTTTAGTCAGGAAGTTGAAGATAAAGAAAGTAAATTTCCACTTTTTGAATTTACTAAGGGAGATGATTCTGAAAAAAATAAAAATTGGGGTGACTATCATTTTAGTAATGAATCTTATAGTAAAGCCATTGAAAGATATATAAAAATTGATAATCCTAGTCTTGAAATTCAACGAAAATTAGCAACGTCATATTGGGAAATTGATTCATTAGATGCTGCGCTTTATGTACTTCTAAAAATTGTTGATAATAAACAAGACATTGAGCCGATTGACTATTATAATATTTCACAATTGCTAAATATCAAGGGTGATTATAGTGAAGCTAATAAGTATAGAAAAAAATATTCTAGAGAAAAAGCTAGAGAAGTAAGGGTTTCCCTTTTTGAGACAGATAGCTCGTATTACTCTAGATTATTGCTTGCTGGTAGTCAATACGAACTTGTAAATCTTTCAACGAATACAGAATTATCAGATTTTGGGGGTTATGCTATTAGAAGAAATAATAAAAACGTTTTTATTTTTGCATCTCAGGGTATACAAAATGTTAGAAAATTAAGTAGGGGTAGATACATAAGACCTGAAAGGCCTACATTTAATATATTTATTGGAGATTTTAATGAGGACAGCATTCAGTCATCTAATGCTAGGACATTGTCAGGAGATATAAATACAGCATTTCAAGAAGGTCCAGGAGTACTCTCTGAAGATGGAAGGTTATTGGTATTTACAAGAAGTGGTTCTACTTCTGGGAAGGATGACGCACTACATCTAAATTTATATAATGCAAGTATTTCTAATAATGGTGAAGTTACAAGGGTAAGAAATCTTCCATTTAATAATGATCAATATTCTGTTATGCACCCTACATTATCTAAAGATAGAAGTAGGCTATATTTTTCTTCTAATATGCCTGGTGGATTAGGAGGATTTGACTTGTATTATGTTAGGATTCAACAAAATAATAAATATTCTAAGCCTATTAATTTAGGACCTGGAATAAATACAGAGGGAAATGAAGTTTTTCCATTTATACATAGAGATGACGTCTTGTTTTTTGCATCAGATGCTCATCCTGGCCTTGGAGGGTTGGATATATTTTTAGCTACTGGACTCGGTACTGAATCACAAGATGTTGAAAATATGGGATCTCCATTTAACTCTTCAAAAGATGATTTTTCATTGTTTTTAGATAAAAATTTTAAATATGGACTTCTTTCTTCAAATAGAAATGGTGGAGTAGGAGAAGATGATATTTATTCTTTTAAAATAGACATTCAATCTCCTTATGGTATTGATGATTACTATACAATAAGTAGGGGAGACACACTGGTTTTAGGGGGTATGGGTGTTTTGGCAAATGATGAGGAAATAATAATTTCTGAGACTAATGTGTTACAAATTCTTGCTAGAAGAGGAACTTTATTAGATAATAGCCCTAAAAATGGAAATTTAGATTTTAATAACAATGGTACGTTTACCTACATTCATGAAAATTTGGAGACACGTTTAGATTCATTTACTTATGTTGTTACTAATCTTGCAATGGAAAGTGAACCTATAAATGTAAGAATAAAAATTATAGATCCTACTATCCCTCTCGCTCAAGAGGATGTTTTTATATTTAGTGAAAATCAACCAATTAAGGTTGATCCATCAAAGAATATATTAAGTAATGATAGTGACCCTGGTGGTGATAAATTAAGGGCTTATGTTATTGGAGAACCGTCATATGGTGATATCACAATAAATGATGATGGTACATTTGAATATATACCTGATGATGAAATACAATATTCTTCAGATACTGTTTTTTATGCTGCTACAGATGGAATAGAAACAGATACTAGTTTTGTTGTTTTTAGTAAATTAAAGGTTGGTGCAGATCTTGCTGATATCATTGAAATAAACCCAATTTATTTTGATTTTGATAAAGATAATATTCGACAAGATGCTTCTTTAGAATTAGATAAAATTGTAGATGTGATGAGGGATTATCCTGATATGGTCATTGAGCTTGGATCTCATACAGATTGTAGGGGTCCTGATGAGTATAATCTCTATTTATCTGATAGAAGGGCTAAATCTTCTGCTCAATATATTCAAGAAAGAATAGATGATAAAGACAGAATTTATGGTAAGGGATATGGAGAAACCACACCTAATGTAGATTGTACTCCAGGATGTTCTTCGTGTAATGAGTCAGAACATCAACTTAATAGAAGGACAGAATTTATTATTGTTAAGGTGAATTAATTCATTTTTTGTATTTAATAATATTAAAAATATTGCTCATTTTAAAACAAGGAATTGTAGAATTTATCTTCTAATTATGTATAAACATTAACCCAAATGCTTAAATAATATATTTTAAAGTATGAGAAAGTTAATTTTATTGCTGCTTTTTTTTCTTCCCTTACTTTCCCAATCACAGTCATACATACATTATATAGGACCAGTACATTCCAAACAAAATCAAACGCTTTTTGCTAGGGAGCAAATGCTTTATATTACATCCCCATACGAAGAAGGAGATATATATGTGAAAATTACTTCGTATGATGGTACGGAATTATTTACCCTCTCACCTAATGGATCTATTTCCTATACTATTGGTAATAATGGGAATTCTAAACTAATAATAACCACCGATGATTTAGGTAAGAATTTAGATGATAAAGGTTATAAAGTTGAAGCATTTAAAGACAATGCACATACTGATCCTGTATCTATTTTTGCAGAGCTTAGGGTTCAGGCAGGAAATCAAGGTGGAAATCAAAGAATGCAATCAAATTCATCGTTTATAAAAGGTGATTTAGCCCCTGGAAAAAGTTTTCGATTGGGTCATGGAAAATTTGATAGATTTGATCAGTATAGAAGGGTTTTTGTGACATTTATGGCAGTAGAGTCTGGGACAACAAATGTTTCTATAAGTGATCTTAGAGAGGGATGGGATCATGTTCTTGGTACTGAGGTAGAATATGAGATTGATGCGAGTGGAAATTATACTTTTTCTTTTACTGACAATCAAACCCATGCACTAGCTCTAGATCTTGATAATGGATCACCACCACAAAATTCTGATGCTTTAATTGGAGCATTAGTTACTTCAGATAAAAATATTGTTGTTAATGTGGGTTATTGGGGTGGTGCTAATGCTTGGGCGGGTCAGGGAAGAGACATAGGGTTTGATCAGATAAAACCATCTGGAAATATATCTAATGAATATATTTTTCTTCCTGCTGCTGGTAATCATAATATAGGTGGTAATGTTGAGAGTACTCCTGAATATGCAATTTTAGTTGCAGCTGAGAGCAACACAAAAATATGGTTGGATACTAATCTTTCTGATACCGCAAGTGTTGCTGCAGACTATACGTTAAATGTTGGTGAATATCAAATAGTTTATTTTGAGAAACATGACAATAAGCATATCTATGTATTAAGCAATAAGAGACTTTATGGATATCAGAATATGGGTGGTGATGATTCTGGTCCCCAAGCTTCTGCTATGATGTTAATCTCTGGCATCAATCCTTTAGCATCTAGTGAAATTAATGGCATCTATAACATTGAAGATATTGCTGGTGTAAATTTTGAGATGCAAATTAAAATTCTCACTAAGACTAATCCAGTTATGACATTAAATGGATTGGATTACTCTAGTCTAGTTACTGAGAGTGGTGCCATAGTTGGAAGGGAAGATTTTTCTTATTATAGATTTAACAGTTCAGCAATTAGTAATATTTTATCTGCAGGAAATGCTCGAAGGCTAAATATAGAATCAAATGGTCCTGTATATGGTATGTATTATGGTTATAATGGTGTCCAAGGAATAGCAGGCTACTTTTTTGCATTTTCTGATTTTGATTTAGATGGCGTAAGTGATTCTGATGATTTTGATGATGATAATGATGGAATTTACGATGAGTGGGAAGGAGATATTGATACGGATGGAGATGGACTCGTAAATAGACTTGATTTAGATTCAGATAATGATGGTTGTTTAGATGTAATAGAGGCTGGATATACAGATCCTGATGATAACGGAATTTTAGGTACTGGAACCACAGACAGTGTTATAGTAAACAGCCTTGGTGTGGTAATTGCTAATTTCGATGGTACTGCAGTTGTTGATGGGTACACACTACCTTTAGACACGGATAATAATGGAATCTATGATTTTAGACAACCTGGAGAGCAAATAGAAATAACTAAACATCCTGATGATGTTGTGATTAATAAGGCTTGTCTAGATTCTACAGATGATACGCCCTTTTTTAATGTAGTGACTGATAATTACTATACCACCTACACTTGGCAGATTAGTTATGATAATGGAATTACTTGGCAAAAGATAAGAGATTTAGAAAATTTTATCGGTTACAATACAGATACTCTTAAGATTATAAGTGCTTCCGCCTCTCTTAACGGAGCTTTATTTAGAGCTATTGTAGAGGATAAAGCTTTTATTTGTGGTGTTCCTGATACGTCAAATGTTGCGACAATTTCTTTATTACCTGATAATGATTTAGACTGCATTACAGATGAGGATGATTTAGATGATGATAATGATGGAATACTTGACACAGATGAGGATACTACTGATATAGATAATGATGGAATTCCAAACCATTTTGATTTGGATGCAGATGGTGACGGTTGTAATGACGTTACTGAAGCAGGATTTGGAGATCTTGATGATGATGGAATCTTGTGTGTAAGTCCAGTGGTGGTAGATTCAGTTGGAAGGGTATTGTGTACGGTTGGATCAACTTGTTCTCCTTTTGCTGTTGACGAATTTAATATAGTTGCTGACGCTGTATATGATGAGTCAGACTCCTCGTTTTTACTTACTCCTGAACTTGGTAATAAGAAGGGAATGGTTTGGTTTAAGGATAGAGTAGATTTAACGGAAAGCTTTTCAGTAACTGCTGACTTAAATTTTGGTGATATAAATGCTTCTGGAGCTGATGGTATAGCTTTTGTTATGCAACCTTTATCAGTTGATCAAGGATCATCTGGTGGTGGTATTGGTTATGCTGGTATTACACCTTCTGTAGCTGTAGAGTTTGATACGTGGTATAATTTCGAAAATAGTGATCCTTTCTCAGATGATCATGCTGCAGTAACTTATAATGGTGATGTTTCAGGACATCTTAATTCTGTTAATCTTAATAATATTGAAGATGGTAACTGGCATCCTGTTAATATAGATTGGAATCCTAACTTAAATACCTTAAAAGTTACTTTTGATGGAGTTGTTATAATAACCCATATAAAAGATATTATTAACGAAATATTTAATTCTAGTCCTTACGTTTACTATGGATTTACAGCTGCTACTGGAGGATCAGTAAATAACCAATCTGTAAAAATTTTAGAATCTTGTAATGTATTAGAGGGTGGATCTATTTCAGATGGGTACACTGACCCTTTAGATGGAGATGAGAATGGTGTAGAAGATTATAGAGAGTTTGGTTCCCAGATTGTTTTGGTATCTAATCCTTCTCCAATAAGTATTTCAGAGGGATTAGATGCTTTTTTTGTGGCTTCAGGTAGCGATAGTGCTGGAACTATGATGTATCAGTGGCAGGAAAGTGTCGATGAAGGAAGTAAATGGATAGACCTTGCTGAGAGTGATATGTATGTAGGTGTAGATAACGACACATTAAATATTATTGGTGTTACGATGTTAATGGAGGGTTATCAGTATAGGGTTGTTATTAGTTCTCCAGCTTTTGTTTGTGGTGAGGATGTATACTCTGATTCTGCAGAACTTACCGTTTTATCAGATAACGATAAGGATAAGGTAGCAGATGTCGATGATCTTGACGATGATAACGATGGAATTTATGATACTGAAGAAGATACAACTGATATAGATGGTGACGGTATAATTAATTCTTTTGATCTTGACTCTGATGGGGATGGGTGTAATGATGTATTAGAGGCTGGTTTTACAGATGGTGATAGCGATGGTTTATTGGGAAATAGCCCAGTTACGGTAGATTCTTTGGGTGTAGTAACAAGTGGAAGTGATGGGTATACTGATCCTTTGGATGGTGATTTAAACGGAATAAGGGATTATAGAGAGCTTAGTGATGATCCTATAATTAGCACTCATCCTGTATCTGTGGAAATTGCTGTGGATAGACCAGTTTCATTTATTGTGGTTGCGAGTGTGAATGGAATGTTGTCATATAGGTGGCAAATGAATACTGGAAGTGGATGGATTAATTTATCTGATAGTCAGACGTTTATAGGTGTTGATAATGACACATTATTAATTGATAGTGTTACTCAAATTATGGATGGAACAAAGTTTAGGGTGATCATAAAAAATATTACTCTTATATGTTCTCAGGAAATTATTTCAGATGAGGCATTATTAACTGTACTTCCAGATAATGATAGAGATGTTATTCCAGATGTTGATGATCTTGACGATGATAATGATGGAATTTTTGATGTAGATGAGGGTTCTGGTGATATTGATAGCGATGGTATCAAAAATTCTTTTGATCTTGATTCTGATGGCGATGGGTGCTACGATGTTGTAGAGGCTGGTTTTACAGATGGTGATAGCGATGGTTTATTGGGAAATAGTCCAGTTACGGTAGATTCTTTGGGTGTAGTAACAAGTGGAAGTGATGGGTATACTGATCCTTTGGATGGTGATGGTAATGGTGTTTATGACTATAGGGAAGTTGGTTCTTCTTTAGTAATTGTATCAAATCCATTAAGCGTTTCCATTATTGAGACAAGAAATGCTAAATATTCAGTTGTAGTTGCTTCTGAAGGTACTATTTTATATCAATGGCAAGCTTCTGATGATGAAGGAATTACATGGAATGATATTTCAGATGATGTTGTTTATTCAGGTACTACAACAGCTACTTTAACCCTTACAAATGCACCTTTAGAGTTTAATGATTATCAATTTAGAGTAAATATATCAACTCCTGCTTATTTATGTGATGAAGATTTACAGTCAGAGGTGGTACTTACTGTTCTTCCTGACAACGATAAGGATGGGATAGCAGATGAAGATGATTTAGATGATGATAATGACGGTATTCTTGATAAATATGAGGGAATTGGTGATGTTGATGGGGATGGAGTAATTAATTCTTTTGATCTTGATTCTGATGGTGATGGATGTTTTGATGTGCTTGAATCTGGATGTTATGATAATGATAATGACGGAATTATTGGAACATCTCCAGTGGTTGTTGATGGTCTAGGTTTAGTTATAAATGATAATTTAATTGCAAGATATGATTTCACAAATGATGCTCAAGACTCTTCTCCTAATGCTTTTCATGGAACAGTTAGTGGCGCTACTTTGACAACAGATAGGTATGGAATACCTTTATCAGCATATGTTTTTGATGGTTTAGATGATAAAATTACTATAAATCATGACTCACTACTCGACTTAGGTATCTATGAAAGATTTACAATTTCTCTGTGGGTAAAGTTTGATGATGCTTTTGATGATAATGCCGATAAAATGTTTATTAGTAAATCAGAGGGAGTTGGTGCTACAAATAAATGGATGTATCTGTATTCTTCACCAGTAAATAAAGATGGAATAACTTTTCATACTCAGCCTGAAGATGATTGGATCACTAAAGAGAGTTATAAACCAAATATTAACCAATGGTATCATTTTGTTATTCAAAAAGATGGAAATACCTACACGCACTATATTGATGGAGATACAGCAGTTAGCATAGTAGATTCTACACAAATATTAACAAATACTGCAGCTGTTATAATTGGTGGAGAGGAAATAAATGGTGGCGGACAGTGGTTTAATGGAATTATTGATGATATAGTTATATCAGCTGATTATAAGTGCCATAGAGAGCCTTTAGATCTTGATGGATCAGGAACATATGATTTTCTAGAAAATGGTGGAGATGTAACAATAGACTCTATATCAGAGTCCCAAACGATAGTAGAGCAAAAAAACACTTCTTATACTCTAATAGCATCATCACTTAGTGAGATAGTATACGTATGGCAGTATAGTGCTGATGAGGGTGTTACGTGGGAAAATGTAACGGATACAACTTATTTTTCAGGTTTTGATACCAAAACTCTTACTATTAAAAATACTCCACTTGAATTTTCTGGGTATTTATTTAGGGTAGTGGTTTCAACACCTTCTTATGCATGTGGAACGGATAAGACTAGTTCTCATGCATCACTTATTGTACTTCCAGATAACGACTTAGATGGAGTTGCTGACGTAGATGATTTAGATGATGATAACGATGGAATCTTTGATACAATAGAAGGATTTGGTGATGTTGATAACGATACGATTATAAATCAATTTGATTTGGATGCTGATGGAGATGGCTGTTTTGATGTTATTGAAGCTGGTTTTACAGATGGAGATGGAGACGGTATTTTGGGTGATAGTCCTGTGAGCGTTGATTCATTGGGTGTTGTCACAAGCGGTGTTGATGGGTATACAGACCCTGTAGATAGAGACGGTAACTTAACGCATGACTTTTTAGAATATGGCTCTAAAGCAAGGATCATAGTAGAACCTTATGATATAGTAATTGTAGAAAGGTCAGATACTTCGGTTATAATTTCTGCAGATGTTGAGCAGGGAAATACAACGTTATTTTATCTGTGGCAGGTAAGTGAAAATGGTGGAATAACTTGGGAGGGATTATCTAGTGCTGCTACTTTAGAAATTGTAAATGCAGATACGGATTATAATGATAAACTCTTCAGGGTAATTGTATCAACACCTTCCTATATATGTGGTGATGATGTTGTATCAGATGTCTTTAGAATTCTTGTTTTAGAGGATTATGATGTAGATCTTGTTGGAGATATTGATGATGTAGATGATGATAATGATGGTATTTATGACTCTTTAGAGTGTATAAATGATGCTTCAATTACACTGACTGGTGATGTTGATTCAACGTATGTCTCAGGATATCCTATAGTTGCTAGTTTTATAGGAAATACTGGATCAACTAGTAATGAAAATCCATTGTATAAAAATAATGTAGATGTTTCAATGGATTTTAGCGCTGGAGACATATATGAGGACTGTTACATTGTTTCTGATCTGCGTTTTGATGATGGCCTTGACGTGTTAATTGATGGAAAAAGAATTTTATATTTTAATCAGTACCATTACGATGTTAGGAGAGGAAAAGCTGATGGATCTATAACAAAAGAATTTAATGGAAATGGAATATTTGTAAGATCGGGAAATATGTGGAGTCCATGGAATATAAATTCTGAAATACAATTAGTTATTAGAAGTGGATCTATAAAGCTTCTTTCAAGAACTAAAGATGGAGACATGGTCGACGTTTTACCTTATATGGATAATACCGTTGAAGGTTGGGTTCTCGACAAGAATTTTTCTTTCTCTTGTGAAGATGGTTTTAACCTAGAAATAGGAAACACAAACCATAGTGGACCATCATCATTTTACTCAGAAAATAGAATTATTGCGTATGTGTGTTCGGATTTAGATAAGGATAATAACCTTAATAATAGGGACTTAGATAGTGATGATGATGATTGTTTTGACGTTAGCGAGGCAGGTTTTGTGGACTCAGATCAAGACGGGTACCTAGATAAAAGTCCTGTTTCTGTAGATAGTGTTGGTAGGGTAGTTACCTCGGGTAATGGTTATGTGATTCCAGTAGATAATGATGGAAATGGAGTTATGGACTTCTTGGAAAAAGGATTTGTTGTTAACATCCTATCAACTCCAGAAGATTACCACCTCATAAAAGAAGGGGATACGTTTAGCCTCTCTGTCGACCTTGATCTTATTGATAGGTTCATTTACCAGTGGCAGAGAAGTGAAGATTATGGTCTCTCATGGAACAATATAAGCGATACTACAATTGATGAGACAACATACTTGGGATCAAATACGAATGTTTTATGGATATATGGAGTTGAGCTAATTAAAGACTTAAATGTTATGTATAGACTTATAATATCATCTCCTGCATACTACTGTGAAGATGACATTATAACTGAGCAGTTTGAGGTGGAGGTTTATCATAAAGATTTATTTATACCTTCAGGATTTTCTCCCAATGGAGATGGTATCAATGACACGTGGAGGATAAGGGGCATTGAGGGTTATCCTAACAACTACATAAGGATATTTAATATGTGGGGAAATAGGGTCTACCATAAGCACGGATATAGGAATGAGTGGAGGGGTCAAAATCAGCTTCAGCTCTATTATGGAGATGGAAAACTTCCAGAATCCACGTACTTTTATTTGGTAGATCTTGGTGATGGATCAAAACCATTGACAGGATTTGTGTACATTAAAACGGATTAAGTAGCTAAACTCACTATAAAATGGAAAATATATTGTATAAATTTACGTTCATAATAATAATCATATAGGTTTTGAGAAAAATTTTCATACTCTTATTTTTTCTGATTTCAGTACCATCTTTTTCTAATCCAGGTAATGACTGGAAATCATGGATACAACTAGGCCCTGACATTAATGGAGAGGTAGCTGGTGATCTAAGTGGATCAGTAGCAATGAGTAGTGATGGAACTATTGTTGCTATTGGAGCTGATAGAAATGATGGAAATGGAACTGATGCAGGACATGTGAGAGTATATAAGTACACTTCTGGGAACTGGTCACAGCTTGGCTCTGATATTGATGGAGAGGCAGCCGGTGACTATAGTGGTTATTCATTATCACTGAGTGGTGATGGCACTATTGTTGCTATTGGATCTGATTTAAATGATGGAAATGGAACTAATGCAGGACATGTGAGGATATACCAGTACGCTAGTGGTAGTTGGACTCAATTAGGCTCTGATATTGATGGAGAGGCAGCTGATGATAGAAGTGGTTATTCAGTATCACTAAGTGATGATGGAACTATTGTTGCTATTGGAGCATATCAAAATGATGGAAATGGATCTGATGCAGGACACGTGAGGGTATATAAAAACGTAAGTGATGTATGGACAAAAATTTGTAAATGCGGACCTGATGGTGGTGATATTAATGGAGAGGCAGCTGGTGATAATAGTGGTAGATATGTTTCTCTTTCTAGTGATGGAACTATTCTTGCTATTGGTGCAAAATATAATGATGGAAATGGAACTGATGCAGGACATGTAAGGGTGTATGAAGCCATTGATCTTACGGTAACTCTATCTGTTGCTAATACAACTGTTGCCGAGTCAGCTGGAGCAGTTACTGTTACTGCAACACTAAACAATGCAGCAGCATCGTGTGAAGTTACTGTAGAATTATCTTTTAG
>ENA-UPTF01000170-UPTF01000170.1-marine-metagenome-genome-assembly--contig:-NODE-170-length-45885-cov-6.326450_pt1 | contig 45885 bp, 40 predicted proteins | sample MGYA00238166_ERZ767019 | MGnify/ENA primary metagenome ERZ767019 (study PRJEB28930, sample SAMN06266391) | marine metagenome | isolation source: Sea water from 250 m depth | place: Atlantic Ocean | study... | reverse complement strand
CGCATTTTCCTTTTCAACTAGAAAATGTTTTCGATTTTTCAGCACGTCAAAAGTGTAATCTTCTTTGTACAGTTTTTTGTAAATGAACTGCAACACAAAATCGTTGCAAAACGATATCAGTCTACTCTAAAGGAAGGAAACAACAGCCGTTTATTATTCCTAACCCACCAATTTGTACTGTTGTTCCGAGTAAAGCGGTAATCATAGAGCCAGGCCCTGATGGTAGTGCGACCAGTGGGCCATTCCTCAGTGGAAATTAACTTAAGCACTGGGGGGCTTTCATAAAGGATACTTTCCATAAGTTTATGGACCCAGACATGTTGGTGGTAGGTCTGGCGTAAATTACCATAGATAAAGTGGTGAATTTCGTCATACGATTCCGGTATCCGGCCATACATACCCTGAAAGACATTCAGGACCTGTTCGTAATACAGACCGGCAAACCAGAGCTGCCAGTCCAGCCGTGGTTGATGGGGTTGTATCCAGCCGGGTGTTTCATTCAGGCTTACCGGTTTCCATTTGAATTTCAGTTCTTCCCAGTCCTTTCCATTGATACTCAACTCAAAGATAATTTCTGGACGGGTCTTGGTCATCACCGAAAACAGGCCGTAGGTGTTTACTGACCGGAAAGGCCAGACAAAACTGTACACCTGAGAAACCACAGGGTACTGACTGACGGGAAGCCAGCGGTGGCTTTCGGTGATGAGCGCCAGTGTCACCATCACCCCACATACCACCTTTTGGATGAGTCCAGTATATTTCCCAGGAATGGAGTAGTTCTGTTTCTGCAGAAATGTCAGCCACCCACCGGGAAGTCGCAGCTTATATAAACTGTTATCAAAGAGCGGCAGGCAGAGGACAATGGTCAGTAGATTGAAAAAGGTGTAATTCCCTGAGAGGGTGATCATTACCATAAAACCAATAAACAAAATCCCAGCTGTGTGACGCAGACGGGCCCCCAGGAAAATGAAAAATGGCACTACCAGTTCGATAAAAAACATGATAGCTGTGCTCACTTTTAAAAACCAAATCGGGAGCTGATGGAAATACCAACTCAGGGCATGGGGCAATGGCTGAGTCTCAAAATGTAGGCTGAGGGACGTGAGGTCCCACCAAACTGGGTCATTGCTGGCAAGTTTAACATAACCGGAAAAAAACATGAGTCGGAACAGCAACAAGTACAAGAGAAATAGAATGAAAGACGATAGCTGCTGATCCTGCCTTCTAAACCCTGCCAGCCAGATTGCCAGGAAACCGCTTTCCAGTAATAGGTTATCCCACTGAAAACTTAGGAAAGGGGAGCCCAGGGTAACCAGGGATAGATAGAGAAGCCAGCACAGCAGAAGACTGATACCTCGGTAGTAATTGAACAGGGCCAGAAGGGAACATATCAGGCCGGTTCCGCAGATTAAATGCAGTGCGGTATTCCCCAATTTTAGGAAATGGTCCAGCCATAAGAGAGAAGGATAGTGGAGGATGTAACTCCAGTGATTTTCCTGACTGGCCAGTCGGTCGAGGTAGCGTTCGATCGGCATGATTCCTTCTGAGCCAAACAGTCCCTCCACCTGCAGCCAGAGGGAGGCAAAGGCGATGAGATAGACCAGGGCGATACCGCTTAGGAACAAGCGTGAGCCAATGGTGAAATTATCCCGGGGGAAATTCTTCATAGTTAGTGAATCACAATCATCCTGATTGTACTATCTGATATTCTATTTCCTTATTTTTTCTCAGCTGGTCAGACCTGTCCCAAGTTCAACAACGAATCTCCAACCCGGCGGCGACGCAACAATCGAGTCGAGGTCATTGTCCTGCCAGACGGAAGGAACCCCCGAACTCGGTCTAAACTGTGGGGAATGCGCGGGCGAGGTCTTCCATGTCACGTTGAGTAAGCGAAGTTGCTGCCGCCGCAGCACTGGAAAGGGCGCTCTCAATGCGGCTCGCGCCTGGTATAGGGAGCATCATGGGCGATAAGGCTAAAAGCCAGGCTATGCAAACCTGGTAGGGGCTTATTCCATGGCGAGCGCCTACAGCACACAATACAGAATCCTCCGAAGTACGTATATGTCCCTTGTGACCGCCCACAGGACTATGGGGTAAAAACGCAATTTTTTCCCGAGTACAATATGCAACCACACCGCTGTTGAACGAATCTCGATCAAAGGGATTGCAACGGTTCTGAACGCTCACCACATTCACAATTTCCATGGCCGCCTGAATCTCCTCCACCCCCACATTGGAAAGCCCCACGTGCTGAATTTTCCCCTCATCCTGCAACCGTGCCAGAGCGCCAATACTTTCGGTAAAGTCAACCTTCGGGTCGGTAGCGTGCAACTGATACCAGGTAATACAATCCGTCTCCAATGACCGAAGACTTGCCGTACAGGCGCTGTGTAAATGGTCTGGATGTCCGTTGACGGTCCAATTACCGCCAGGGCGCTCAAGCCCTCCTTTGGTGGCAACCACGATATCTTTTCCAGAATCTCCCATGGCTTTGAGTGCTGTAGTAACCAAACGCTCGCCATGCCCAATATCCCGATGGTCCGCACAATAGACATCCGCGGTGTCTATCCACGTCATCCCAGCGTCGACGGCCGCGCGGACCACGGAGATAGCCTGGGCTTCATCTGGGCGAGTGCTCAGGGAAAGAGGCATCTCTCCTAGGCCCACACAGCTGAGTTCAATTCCAGTGTTGGCAAGTTCTCGTATTTTCATTGACTATCTCCTAGGAAATATTTAATTATCCACCTAGACACTCTTTATTATACAAATTTCCCAGTAGAGGATGACACTTAAGTTCTTCGGGAGTGATGTAAGAGTTTTGTGCCCCTGATTTGGCGACGCTCGCTGCAGCCGCAAAATTGGCTATCAAGGCACTGTCATGAAGATCATGCCCTCGGCATAGTTCTGCAGCTAAAACCCCGACAAAAGCATCTCCGGCACCCAATGTACTGACAACTGGAACAACATGGCCGGGAATATGTTCTCTTTCACTTCCCTTTCCATATATAAGACCCTCCGCTCCAAGCGTAATTAAGACTTTATCGAGTCGTTCCCTAAGTTTTTCAAGACAATAATAGGCTTCTTGTATACCCAGTATTTTGACCCCAGAGAGCGATTCGGCTTCCACTTCATTGACCACCAGGAACTCCACCCAATTCCACCAGGTATCCGGAATAGTTTGAACGGGAGCAGCATTTAAAAGGACTGGAATTCCAGATTTTTTAGATTCCAATCCAACAGCTTCGTTGAAGGATAAAGGACATTCCAGTTGAAGAACGGTCAATCCAACCGATTCCCACAAAGCATTTTCCATGGGGAGATCCCCTCCATCCAAATCAGCGTTGGAACCGGCCAGAACGCCTGCTTGGTAATTGCCTTCGAGGTCGATGAAGTCCAGTGCCATTCCTGAAGGTGTTGATCCTTCCAGGAGGTAATCAGTGTTCACCCCGGCTTTTTCCATGGCAGATCTGAGAATTTTCCCGGGTTCATCAGAACCAATCCGTCCTAAAAAACGGACCGGTTGACCCCATAACGCTGCGGAAACAGCCTGGTTGGCCCCTTTTCCACCAGGATGTTCTTCATAGTCTTTGGCCAAAAGTGTTTCCCCTATATCCGGGATCCTTTCGACATACATCATCCTGTCCAGATTGGCTGCTCCAGCCACCAAAACTGAGGATTTCACCGGCCTTCAAGGAGTTCGAGGATTGCCATCGTATCCTGTTTAATCAATAGCTCCCCTATCCCCTTTTCATCGAGAACAGAGGCAAACTTCCACCATTTTTTATAAAGACGGATATTGTATTCCGCTTCACGCACGGGATCTTCGTTTATCGGAAAGGTGTCGAAATAAATATGACCTTGGTAATCAATCCGCTGAAGCCAGTAAATAAATTCCAGAGTCATCCGGGGATGAACGGTACCTAGCGCAAGCCCATCTTCACAACCTGGTTTCACAAAACCATCATTCAACTGCACTCCAAAAAGCTTTCCCTCTTGTCCCGTCAAGGCTGCAGACTGAACAGGATTTTCTGTTGCCATCAGACAGTGTCCGAAATCCAAAGTCAGTCCCATGTTTTGACGCCCAATGTCTCTTACTAAAAGTGATGCAGTACCTGTGGTATTGTGGATGAAAAATCTCCTCGGTTCGGTAGGTTTTGGTTCCAGAGAAATTTTAAGATCCGGAAAAGTATCACAGACAAATTGGAAGGCTTCGACACAGTGCTTCCACATCAAATGATAGTCAGCCTGAAAAGAATAATCGTATCCATCATAGGCTGACCAGACGACTAGTTCCTTGGCATCAAGCGATCTCGCCCATTCGCCTGCATTCAGGACAAGGTCTATGGCAGCTTTGCGTTTGCTGGATTCAGGGTGAGTAAATGCCCCGTTTTCAAACTCTTGGGTAAACCTCGTGCAAACTGCTCCGGTCTTGAGAGAAGCCAAATCCAAAGCTTTCTTCACCTTTTCGGTTGTATATTCTTTAAAATGCTGTGGGCAGTTGAAATCAACAAGGTCGAGCCCTTCAATGGTCCCCTGACGGGCGACCCAGTCCAAGACTGAGTTATCCCCAGCCCAAAGATCCCTGCGTGAACCCATCGAGTTCAACCGAGAGGCAAATAGTGGCACCTCTTTATTTTTATCCATCATTGTATTTTATTTTCTTAGCCAAGGATTTGGTTTAAAGTAGGCACCAATTCAAGGATAAGTATCAGGATGAAGCAGAATGGTCCACCTAAAAATCATTTTGTCCACCTGGACAACCTGGGAACCAATTACACTAAAATGACAGGTAATTCTAGGCCGTGGAAGTGGATATAAGCCTGATTTTAATGTATCATTTGGGCCATAATGTAATACGTTTTCATGGCTAAGTCATTGATATTATGTGCCGAGAGCGGGACTCGAACCCGCACGAGCATAGCCCACTGCCCCCTCAAGACAGCGTGTCTACCAGTTCCACCACCTCGGCAAATAAAAGTGATTCTCAGTATGACAAAAAACACTATATTTACAAGATTTTAAAAATCTCTTGGGGTTTAATTCCCTGCCCTTTGGAGCGAAAGTACTTAATTATTCTTCCAATACCTCGCTGCTTGTGGCGGGGTATTTAAATAATCTTTTATTGTAGTTATTAAATTTTATTGTTTATATTATTAATTATTATTTTATCTATACATAATATTATTATATGTATTATTTAGATCATCAATTTTAACACTTTAAGCATCTGTTAATAATTTGAGCAGTTGACTCGGGATAATTCAGAGGAAACAAATGTGAATCCGGAAATGGAATGAGATTCAATTGAGTGAAATTTCTTTTAATCCAGCGCAAATCTGATCCCCAAAGAACTGGGTTTTTGACCGCATAAACAAGTATTCCCTGTACTTTGTATATTGATTTAGGATAAGAGGTCAACATTTTGTGAAAAATAGCAACCTCTTGCTCCACTGTAATCGTCAATTCTACCCCCTGTTTTCCCGGTATCAAACCGTGAGTTACATAATCTTTCAATGTCTGTGGATGAAAATTATTGAACATTTTGTTCGCCTGGAAATATCTATGGGCATTTTCCTTTGAATCAAAATAACTACGGCGATTTTTTGATTTTCCGGACGGACTGACCCAGTCTTCAATATTTATGGCACGTAGTATGCTGATCAGTAATCGTTTTTGAGAAGAAAATAGTGGAGGGTCCAGTAAGATAATATTCTGAAATAATGCTGGTTTTTTAGCAGCAGCCATTAAAGTCAACACACCTCCTAAGGAGTGTCCTACGCCAACAACTGGCTCTTCAAATTGCCCCGCACACTTCAATATATCTTCTGTCATATCATGCCAATTTATTTCTGCCGGTTTTCGATTTTCAGCTAAAATATTAATCGCTGATATTTTATGTCCTACCAGATGTTTAAATAAAGCAGAATATGTTTTTGCAGGAAAGCCGTTTGCGTGACTGAATTGTATAATGGACATTATTACTCGGGAAAAATAACTTGCGGAGATTTACAGTAAAATCTACCTCGTTTTTGTAAATTCGTATAGGATATTACCCGTGCTGTCGTGGAAGCGGATCAAAAGTTTTTCACTGCGTATGTCGAGCCAGACAAATCCTGTGTCGTTATATGTAAATACGCTCGATGCCTCTGATTTATTAAGTTTTTCTCTTTCACTATTTGTTCGATAGTGTGCACCACCAGCCCCGCTTATCACATATTCCGTCGACGTTTCTCCATATTGCAATAGTGATAAATGATGATTATGTCCTGCTAAATATAGATCTATCCGCCCATCCAATATCCAGTTCCAGTAATTGCGTGTAATAACATCAGTATCACCGTGTGTTCCACTTGAATAGACTGAATGATGTCCAAAGGCTATTGTCCATGGAAGTTTATCTGCATTTTCCTTTAACTTCGCATCATCCTGGTTCAGTTTATTTCTGAGTCTTTCAAAAGAAAAGGGACAATTCGTGTTTAAGCCGTAGAATCGGGCTTGGGCAGTCTCAAATGAATACTCGTAGTTTGGCATTCGCCAATAATCACTTCTCAAACTATACATTATTTGCGGGAAAGCGTTCTGCTTGACATCGTGATTTCCCAAAACTGCAAAGAATGGCTTCTTTATTTTATTGTAAACCTGCTCAAATTTTGTGTAAAACTGTTTGTCATGTATTGATTTCACACCATTCGGATAAAAATTGTCCCCCAGGAGTAAGACAAAATCACATCCAGCCTGATCACAGACTTTAGCCATTCCATCAGCTACTTTCTGTTGATCTTCATTCCCTGTCCCTGTGTCCCCAAGTACAATTAACTGAAGATGATCTGCTCGAAAAGGTTTTATTTCTACTGGCACGATGTCAACTTCCAGAGGGAAACATCCTGCCTCGTTGCCTTTTTCATACAACTTGAAACCTCCAGCAAAACCGACTCCTAAAAGTATAAATGCGATAATCAGTTTCAACCATACTGAGATTCGCCTTTTTGAAATAGGTTTGTTCATAACAAGAAGTATTAGTTACTTCAAACAGAAATTTGAGGATATTCGATTAAGGTCAGCAACTGCTCTAAAACAGGATCACGTAGTCCAAGTTGATGCAGAATTTTTACTGTATTTTGGACATAATCATGGCAGGATCCGCATTTTCCTTCTGCACGAACAACTCGTTCTGCAACTTTTTCCAGATCGAGATCAGGCACATAATGTTCGTGTTTGGTGTTGATAACAAAAGTAATGGCAGAAACATCACCATTTTCTGTTTTTACACAAACCCAGGTAGGAATATAAGTTTCTGCAAACATTTCACGTTCCCAGACTTTCTGCAGTTCAGAGTCTAAGTTTTCAGGAGCAATCCGGAAGGCCATTCCCTGACAGGATCCTCCCTTATCCAGACCGAATACCAAACCGTGATAATCCGGAGTACCCCTGTAAACTATTGATTTTAAACATAAACGTCTATGATATCCAGAAATTTTCCCTGAAATTTTTTCTGTAACTTTAAAGTCCGGATTCCACATCAATGAGCCATATCCAAAAACCCAAACACCTTCTTCCAAATTGTGCCCTTTCAAAATATTCTGAACTGAAACAACCATTTCCTGGGAAGTTAAAGTACGAATTGAGTCGGCCTCTTTACCTGAACCCCACTCGAAGGATTGATTTGCATCAGCAACAGATGTCAGTTCTTTTATCAAGCAACTATCTCGTAGCATGGTTTATATTCTGTGTCTCTGGAAAGTTTCATCCTCCGCTGACTGCAGAATGTCGAAAGCAGTTTATCCAGTTCCTGCATTAGTTCCGGATCTCCGCTAATTTGAAACGGACCATTGTTTTCGATGGAAAGTACACCTTCTTCCTTGATATTACCTGATACTATTCCAGAAAACATTTTACGCAAATTACAGGCAAGCTCATGTTTTGGCTGTGCATAATGCAAATTTAATGCAGACATTGCTGCATGACTTGGACTAAACGGCCACTGATAATCTTGATCAATATGTAACATCCAGTTGTAATAAAAGGCATCTCCCAACTTTCTACGAAATTCACGAACTTTCCTAATGCCTGATTGAATTCTTTGTGCAACTTTTTCAGGATCATCGATAATAATTTCATAAAATCTCTGGGCCTCTGCCCCCAAAGTCGCACCGATAAAACCGCCAATTTGATCAAAATAATCTTTACTTTCTTTGGGCCCTGTTAAAATCAGGGGGAATGGCTGCTCAGCATTTTTGGGATGCATCAGAATACCGAGTAAATATAAGATTTCCTCAGTCGTTCCAACGGCTCCGGGGAACACAATGAAACCGTGTCCGGTACGAACAAAAGCCTCAAGTCGTTTCTCTATATCAGGCATAACCACCAACGAGTTTACGATAGGATTTGGTGATTCTGAAGCAATTATGCCTGGTTCAGTTATGCCGATATAGAGCCCGTTATTGTAGCGCTGTTTTGCATGGGCAATGGTGGCTCCTTTCATTGGACCTTTCATGGCGCCTGCACCGCAACCTGTGCAGATATTCAACTCACGCAATCCCAGTTGGTAACCAACTTTTTTTGTATACTGATACTCTGTTTCCTCAATTGAATGTCCTCCCCAGCACACCACTAGATTTGGTTCAATCAGTTCTCTGAGCAAGCCTGTATTCCTCAATATATGATAAACAAAATCTGTGATAGAAGAAGATTGTTTTAAATCAAATCCTCTTTTATTTGAGAGCTCTGTGCCCACAAAAACAATATCTCGTAAAACTGAAAATAAATGTTCATTTATTCCCTGAATCAGTTCGCCATTTACAAAGGCCTTAGGTGGTGCATTTCTCAATTCCAGCTTGATACTTCTTGTTTGCTGAACAACCTTGATACTGAAATCCGGAAAACCCGCAAGCATTTCTTTTCCGCTGTCTGTCTGACTGTCACTGTTAAGAACAGCCAGTGCACAACGCCGGAACAATTCATTAAGTCCTCCGTTTTGCGGATCACTGAGTTGTCGGATTTCTTGCTGAGAAAGGAAATCGAGGATACCTTTCGGACGAATACTGGCATCCATAATTATTTAGGTTGGAAAAAAGGTTTGAAATAAATACTGAGACGTTTTAATTATGCAGGAAGGATGTATTTTGAGACGTTCTACTTTTCGCTTATAGCGAATATTTACATACTTGAGCTAACAAAGAGAGAGATGGATCAATCCCAGTCACTCTCAATCAAGCACTTTTATACGGACCGACCTGTCCGTTCATCAGCTTGCTCAACTGAATGGACTTCTTGATGATGATGCTGAGACCGAAGGAATTCCCGATACTGATCCGCCAACTGCAAAAGAACTGATAGAACGTATTGTTTCCCTGCTGCCACATTCAGGACAATCAATTTGAGTATCCATTTCAGAACTCCGACGAAGTTCTGTAAAACCATTCGTACATTGTTGACACTGATAATCATATAGTGGCATGTTTATCCTTAATCAATTTTTAATATTTCTGTAATGGATTATAGCAAAATATTAACTGGGAATCAATGTGTTTGGTTTTCAAAAATGATCTGTCTGAATTTTTGATTCACATTTTTGTTTTTATCGTTGAACATTTTTATTTTTCTACCTCAACAAAATCTGACTTGAAAATCGTAAAACCAGTCTTGACTCATGATTTTTACATCAGTATTCTATTAATAAAGTCAGAAAATTCGATAAAAAACAAAATCCTGATGAGACAAAACAAAATATTGACTTGAATTATTACACTCTACAACCATAATGTCATACGTCGATATAGATGCAAATATGTATAGTCAGAACCACTTTTCATTTTTAACATTATTTATATGGTAAAACAAATGAACTACTTTCGTATATTAACAGCTATTTTCTTTACATTGTTCTTGTTTGCACTATCAGGAGGCGCTCAGGAGTCAACTTCTGGGAACACAAATTCTAGTCCATCAACAAATGACTCTAATATAAATTACAATTTTCATAAGGTACCTTCAGGTGACAATCTAAAAGTTTTTCACGATGCTGTAATCAGACACATAGTTAATAATAAAGGCATTCAGGATTTTTATTCAATTCCCGCAGTTGAAACACAATGGTTGGCAACAATTTTGGCTTCAGAAACAAAATGGCATGAACAGATGCAAAAGCTGGAACAAGATTATCGAAAAGCATTTCAGGAAAGAGCCCAACTGAAATCAGGTCAAAACGATCGAGCCATACGAATTGAAAATTATGCAGCAGCAATCGCCAAGATTGAAAATGAGATAACAGAAATTCGTCGGCAGATTGTACAAATAAACGTAGATCAGCAAGTCTATATCAACGGACTTCGTGAAACACCTGTTACTAGTTTGGTTGCCATTAAGACACTTTACACTCCTGACTTAATGAGTAGCAAGAAAAAGCTTGATGTTCTCAACAGTTCCATTTTCAAAAGCATGGAAAAACCAGTCCTGGCTCATATATCTGCAGCCTATGGCAATAGCATGAACATTCCTTTTCAAGCAGGACATATCCGGGTAACATACCTGTATCCAGAAAATATAACCCACTTTGATTCACAGGCCAACGAATATGTTTATCTTTTTTTACGTGTCGAGGCATATCCTTTTTCACCAGGTCGTTCAAAGACTGAAATTGCTGATTCCAGAAGTGCAAGTGTGAATGTTCTTGCAGACATTGAGCAGATTGAGAACTACCTCAAAACAGAAAATGTCGGTGATAAACGTTTGCTGGACTGGTTAAAAAAAGAATCTAACTATCAAAACTTCAATAATGGACATCTAATAAACAAAATCCAAGGTAATCTGAGTGACTTCAAAATTTTCAGTAATGGCCTGAAGCAGAGTATTTCTGAACTCACTTCCAATGCACAAAATCTTGGAGCAAAAAGGGATTCTCTTATCGGCAGTGGAGAAGAAGAAAGAATTGAGACTGAATACAAACGTACAAAAGACCTTTATCATCAATTTTATAAAAATCGAAAAGTCCTGACTTATGAAAAGTACACACTTGAAAACGATGTAATGTTCAGCCTCTTTCTCATTGAAGGTGATGCGGCTAAAAACAATGGCAGTACAAAACAAAAACAAATGGTTGATTCTAATATTGCTGACAACATTCCAATCAGTGGTAGACCTTTGAAAGACATTTTTACTGATATACTTATAACGGCAAACCAAAAAGGGAAACTTAATTTACAAAACTACCGGGAAAGAATATACCGTTCAAACGATGAGCAGACACAGCTCATTCAGGGAGAATTAGCATGGGGGGTTAAAAACGAGGAGTTCAGTATTTTAAAACTTACACGTGGAAATGTTGGTTCAAGAAGTCATTTTGTTGTCCATTTGGCCAAACGTTCGGAATTAGTTTCCAAACCTGGTTTTCCTTCTCCAAAAAACGGTATTTGCAGGTACACACTTCTTTTCAAACGTGGAAGTAATGTTATGCGAAATTCTTCAAAACCTATTTTGAACGCTCTGGTAAAATGCTTACGTAAATTTCCCCAACAGATAATCCAAATTACTGGTCATTCCGACCCTCTAAAACCGGATTTCGGAGAGGGTTCAAAATTCAGCAATGTAACACTAGGTTTGAAGCGTGCAGAAAAGACCATGGCAAACCTGGTTAAGTTAGACTTCAATAAGGGGCGTTTTGTTGTCATCAGCAAAGGTGGAAAGGAGCCTGTTGCCAAAGGAAAGAAAGAGCAGAATGCAGGAAAAGACCGCAGGGTTGAGGTTCTCTCAAAACCAAACTTTGAATCTTTCTAATCATCTCAACAGTCATGAGTTTTATCATTTCATCCCAAAGGTATACAAGTATTCTCGCTTCACTTAAAATGATACGACTGTATCATACTATGGTAGGAGAGAATATTTCGTGAAAAACGATCATTAATTATTTAGGAGAATTTATGGGATTAGCTGACTTTGGAACCATAGCATTGATGGCGGCATTTGCGCTTTGTGTTTATGGAACTGTGGTTCCACATTTGGGTGTACGAACTAATAATTGGAATTTGGTGCGCTCAGCACAAAATGCTACTATTCTTACATTTTTTTTAGTAGCGCTAGCCTCTGCAATACTAATCCACGCCTTGATTATCAGCGATTTCAGTATAATTTATGTTTGGGAGCATTCCAGTACTGACATGCCTTTGATGTACAAATTTTCATCATTTTGGGGTGGTATGAATGGCTCATTACTTTTCTGGATTTTAGTACAAAGTTTTTTTGCCATGATAGTTGCGTACCGTTATCAGTACTCAAATCGTGAGATCATTCCTTATGTGATTGCCACATTCAACGCAATAATCGCTTTTTTGCTGCTGTTGCTAATTGGCTGGTCCAACCCTCTGGAGTTGCAAACAGTTATTCCAGAAGAAGGTCGCGGCTTAAATCCTCTCCTGCAAAATCCAGCCATGGCTATTCACCCGCCGTCTTTGTACTTAGGGTTCATTGGTTTTAGCGTTCCTTTTGCCTTTGCAATGGGGGGACTGATCCGTGGGAAAATGGACAACGAATGGGTACTGACAACACGTCGCTGGACATTGATGGCCTGGTATTTTTTGTCGTCAGGACTAATTTTAGGCGGACAATGGGCATACGAAGAACTTGGCTGGGGAGGTTTTTGGGCCTGGGATCCAGTAGAAAATGCAGCGCTGATGCCCTGGCTGACTGGAACAGCCTTTTTACATTCAGTTATGATTCAGGAAAAACGTAATATGCTTAAAATATGGAATGTTGTTCTCATAATTTTGACTTATGGTTTGACCATTTTGGGTACGTTTCTTACTCGATCAGGTGTAATCAATTCAGTTCATTCATTTACACAATCTGAAATAGGCCCCGTATTCTTAATATATTTAGCTTTGATTATGATTATAGGTTTTGCTCTGCTATTCAAACGTATTCAAATGTTGGAATCTGAATACAAGATTGAATCGGTGCTTTGTAGAGAGAATGTTTTTTTGGCACAAAATGTTTTGCTGGTAGGAATAGCATTTACTGTTTTACTTGGTACAACATTTCCTTTACTTTCAGAAGCTGTACGTGGAGCAAGGCTTTCAATCCAAGCACCATTTTTTAATACAATTACGGCACCAATGGGTTATGCTTTATTATTGCTGATGGGAGTAGGCATGCTGATTTCCTGGCGAAAATCTAGTTGGGAAGGGTTGCAAGGGAACTTTCAAAATCCGGTAATTTTAGCTACGGCCGGCACAATATTTTTGTCGTGGCTGTTGTATGAAAAAAATTTACAGTGGGGGGTTTATGTCACTTTTTGGGCAGCGATATTTGTAACTTCAATTTTTTTGTTTGAACTTGCCAAAACATCGTATATTAAAAGTCTACAATCTGAAACCAATTTTTTGATGGGTGTATTTTATGCTTTTTCCAGCAATCGGCGTCGTTACGGAGGATTCCTGATTCATTTTGGTGCAGTTTTGATGTTTTTGGGCTTTGCCGGAACATTTTTTAGTCTGGAACGCGATGTTACACTTGATCCAGGAAGTTCCAGGCAAATAGGTGATTACCGTTTAGAATTCCAGAATGTCGGTGAATTTCAGCTTGGCAACGCTAGGCATCGTGCGGCTATTATCGAGGTATTTGACAATGAAGGGAATTTACTGGAAGTAATGAAACCAGCAAAAAGTTTCTATCCAACTCAACCTCAACCACTTACTGAAGTTGCCATTCTACGCTCATTCATGGAAGACCTCTATCTCATTTTTTCTAGCGAAAACGGTGATGAAAAGGGATCTGTTACAATTCGTGTTTACATCAATCCCTTGATAGGTTGGGCCTGGATGGCTTTACCTGTTTTCACATTAGGCGTTGGAATCAGCCTGACATATAGACCCAAAAGCCTCTCGGCCCGTGAAAACATTTTGATGGAACGCTATATTTCAGCACAAGAAACTGGATGAGTAAAATATTGACCGAGGATAAAATAGATAGTTAAAAAAAAATTTAATCTTTATGTGACTAATATAATTATAAATTAATTTAATTTCAAATTTAAATTTAAATTTTTGAAAATAAATGCTTGACACAAAAACTAATTATAGTATTTTGTAAAGGTATTTTACATGAAGATGATATACGACATTTTCAACATTGAGAATTATTTGATAGTGAAGTGAAACCTTGAATGTTTATACAAGAATCGCTTTTTTACGTAACTAATTTAACTTAAACTAAAAGGAGTATCCCTTGAGATTTTTTTCACTATTCTCCATCCTGTTACTTTTACTTGTTTTGGGATGGGCCATACCGGTAAGTGCTTACAAGGAAACATCAGTTTCTAATGGCGGAACTATATCGGGTAAAGTTGTATTTAATGGACGGGTTCCTAAAAGAACTATTATACCCACTAGGGACAAATCTATTTGTGGAGGAATGCGTAAAGAGCCTAAAATTTTAGTAGGACCAGACAAAGGTGTAGAAGAGGGGATTGTTTATCTGAAAAAGGTTAAGAAGGGCAAGCCATGGACTAAGGAATCAGCCAAAGTCCCAGTTCTTAATCAAGAAAAGTGTCGTTTTTCTCCTACCGTTCAGATAATACGTAAAGGCAAGATAGCAATTGTTAATTCAGACCCGGTTCTTCACAACACGCATGGTTATCTTTGCAAAAAATTGGGGAAGCAATGTAAACGAACAGTTTTTAACTTAGCTCTGCCCAATCAAGGACAACGAATTGAGAAGAATATGAAACGTCCAGGGACTGTCAAGGTTGACTGCGATGCTCATGGTTGGATGCTAGGATGGATGCAAGTAGTAGATAACCCCTACTATGCTCTTACTGATGCGGATGGTAAATTTTCTATTACTCAGGTTCCTCCTGGTAAGTACACACTTGTTGCCTTCCAAGGATATACAGGGGGCATTGAAATTCCTATTGTGGTTAAAGCCAAAGAAAAATTGGAAATTACGGCAGAATTGAAAAAGTAGCTAATATTTGTTGTTTAATAATCTAAACGGATGGTAAATCAAAATTGCAAATCATCTTGTTTTAGATAATTTATATTTGACATATAAGTTTTATTCAGGGATTATACTTCAGATCAAATTTTTTTAAATTTTGAGAACATACTTTTTAGTAATTTTTTAAAGTTGTACTCTGGTTGCCTTACGGAGTCATAATGGGAGCGGGTGCACCCAAAATTAAAAGGCAGATGAAACCACAATGGTGTGGCTCATTAATGAAGTTAATATCTCTCTAATATGGGAGATTTCAATCTAACTGAGGAGGCATTTATGGGAAAAATACATCCCGACAGACTAGAGATGCATAAAGTCTTAGGAGGAAGCAAGCGGAAACCAGATGATACAGTCACTGTATCTAGAAGGACTTTTTTACATAAGTCCATCATTGCTGGTGGCGCAGTAGGTGCTGCAACATATGGATGGCTACCCCTAATAAATACGATGGATATAGCTCATGCTGCAAATAATATTAGATTTGCTTGGGTTTCGGATACACACCTTTATCCAAAGAGCCTCAATACTCGCTTTGTGGATAAAGCTAATAGGGCATTTAAAGAAATCGAAGCTATGAAACCAGACTTCATGATTTTTGGAGGAGATCTGGCTCAAGTAGGGATGCCAGAGGAATTGGACCTTGGCGAGCAGTTGCTGCGTGCGATCACAATTCCAAAATATTTTATTCCAGGAGAACATGACTGGTACTTAGATATGGGTAAACTATGGGAGAAAAAATTTGGTGGATCTCCTTGGAGCAAAGATATAAAGGGAGTTCATTTTGTTGGCTTAAATACAGTAGGGCAAGCACCTGATTTTTGGTCTGCAAAAGGAATGACAGCCAGAGAGAGAATGGGGCATATCGAACCTTTAGATGGTTCAGTGGCAGGTCCGTGGTCCGGGTTAGGTCCAGAGCAATTAAAATGGCTTGATTCTGATCTTCGCAAAGTGAAAAACAATACGCCTATCGTTATTTTTTCGCATAATCCGCTATATGAATATTATCCTCCCTGGAACTTCTGGGTTCGTGACTGGCGTGAAGTTCATGAAATTGTTAGACCATACTCTAATGTAACCAATGTTCATGGCCATACTCATCAGGTCCTTTATAATGAAATTGGAGGAATGCGTTCAATTGGAATGTTGGCAACGGCATGGCCTTGGCCTTACGCACCTGATGGTGTGCCCAAGTTGACAGTTCCTCATGTCAGAGTAGATCCTGGTGATCCGTATGATGGTGTTGGCTGGTCTGATATTCAGTATTCTAGTCAAAAAGGTCTTGACAATGAGTATAAAATGTGGGACCGAGACGTGTTTGCCACTGCTGCTGCTGATTCTGGTACTAGCGATAATACTGGTCTGACCTTAAGACCTAGAATTGCTGATAGGATTTGGCAATACTAGTAATGTCAAATCCTATTTTAAATTGAATGTAACAAGGCTTGTAGATCCATACAGCCTTGCTTACATTTCATTAATCTTATAAGAGGAGGAAAAATGTTAAATAAAAGATCCACCAAAATTTGGATATTTGCTGCTGCTTCCTTGTTTGTGGGAGCGACTCTGTTTTTCTTAACAGGGCCAGTCTCAGCACACAAAAAGACACACTCTAATGCAGACATGCAGGCGTTTGATGATGCCTATATGGAAGTAGTGAAAATAGGAGATCAACTGTTTCACGGGGGGGGGCCTCCAGCAAAAGAATATGGATTAACCCTTTCTAAAACAGGTATGGCCTGTGCGATGTGCCATCCATTTGCTTCGGATGTTCATCCTCACCAGTTTCCCAAATTTCAGGAGCAAATGAGTGAGGTTGTTGGTTTGCGTGAAATGATCAACTGGTGCATAGAGAAGCCCAATGAAGGAGTTAAAATTGGGATTGACAGTGAAGCAATGATTGCCTTGGAGGCCTATATCATGTGGTCACACAAAGGTACAATTATTGATCCTGGAACTCACTAGAGTTCATTAGCCTGTACTTTACTTACTTGCGGACACACTCAACCACTAATGGTTGTGTGTGTCCGCAGTGAGTTTTTGGCAAAACAGATTCCGCACTTTTTGCATGGTGCTGCTGAGATACAAATTTTATAAATATGTATCACATTTCGGAACTGTGCTCATAAATCCCATTGATATACCGAATGATGTTTTTGAATTTCCTATAAATTCAAACAGATTCACAGTATAAAATAATGTAAAGATTTAAAGGAATAATGACTGAGACTGTACAAGAACGTCTTGACTCGCTGGTTGATCGTCCTCTGGTAAGACTTTGGCTTTATTGGGGACTTTTTTGGTTAATGTTCGCACCAACGATTGGAGTTATTATCTCAAGCTACTTTAATTATCCCGGTTACCTGGGAAACAGTTTGGAGCTTCAATTCGGCCGACTACGACCAATGCATGTAAACGGAGTCATATTTGGAGCATTTTCTACACTGTTTATGGGACTTTGTTATTACATAGTTCCCAGGTTGTGTGGAATAAGAGTTTGGCAGGAAAAGCTAGGCTATTGGTTGGCATGGGTCTGGAACTTAGGCCTTGTTTTAGGCATGATTCTTCTGGCCATGGGATATAACCAAGGTCTGGAAGCGGGTGAAATGCCACTGCTTGCAGACAGTATCTTTTTTGTATGTGTTACTTTAGCTACTATACAGTTTTTAGTTACTGTTGCCAAAAGGACTGAGCCTCAACTATATGTCAGCATCTGGTATCTAGTCGCTGCGTTTGTCTGGACAGTATTAAACCTAGTTCTTGGAAGTTTTATTCTTCCTTACAGTATTTCGGGGATTAATAGTGCTGCTTTCCATGGATTGTTCATACACTACATAGTTGGACTTTGGATTACTCCAGCCGGTTATGTAATTATTTACTATTTTCTTCCAGCGAGTGTTAAAAATCCAATCTACAGCCACAAATTGTCGCTGATTGGGTTCTGGTCACTAGCACTTTTCTATCCATTTGTCGGAATACATCATTACTTATATAGTCCTATTGCAGACTGGGCAGAGACTCTTGCCATAATCACTTCAATGCTTCTCATTATTCCAGTATGGACGGTTTTACAAAATTTCTTTGGCACAATGATTGGTCGTTGGCAGACTTTTGGAAGAAACCTAACAGCAAAATTCCTGATTATGGGTGCACTCATGTATCTTATAGGCTGTTTTCAGGGGTCACTTGAAGCTTTGCGCTCCTTGCAAGAGCCTACCCACTTTACTGACTTTGTCATTTCTCACTCTCATTTGACAGTATTTGGAACTTTCGTAGTCTGGGCCATTGGTGGAACAGTCTATGTTTGGCCCAAAATTCATGATCAAGAACTCTGGTCATTCAAGCTAGGCAACTGGTCATTCTGGCTGATAACATTTGGAATTTCGATAATGGGGATAGTACTTACAATGGCTGGATTGATGCAGGGAACAATGTGGATGACAGGCACTGAATGGCTGGACTCTCTAGTAGCGATGCGTCCATATTGGTTAATACGAACCATATCAGGAATAAGCATGGATGTAGGCATTTCTCTACTTGTTTATAACTTGATGCGAACAGCTATGGCTTCTTACAAAGGTGGTCAGCAAAATGCTGATTTGACAAGGATAAAGGAGGCCGTATGAATCTAAAAACTGTTTCTTTACTGGCTGGTTTTTTCTTTGCAACTCTTGCACTATTTGTTCAAGGAGTTCTTCCAATGTTGGAACCAGAATCACGTCAAATTAAGGTCACCAAAGTGGTGCGGACAGATTTGGGAGAACTAAAATGGATGGAACACGAAGCTACAGATTATTCAGAATCAGAGTTACTGGGGCGACAGGTCTACATCCGAGAAGGGTGCTGGTACTGTCACTCTCAGTATGTACGTCCCGTTACAGGTGAAACACGTCGCTGGGGTCCGGTCACACAGGCCGGTGAGTACGCTTTTGACCTGCCTCACTTGTTTTCCACCCGTCGTATAGGACCAGATTTATCCAGAGTGGGACTTAAATACAGCGACGAATGGCACCTTGCTCACTTCTGGGATCCTCGTATGTTATTACCTGATTCGATCATGCCCAGATTCTCCAAACTTTTTAAAGGTCCTTATGAGGTGAAAGTTGTAGAGGACTCGGATGGAAATCGAACATTGGATAAAGATACAAACTCCGGAGGAGTCTTTAATTTTTCAAGTGAAGAAAAAATTCTTATCACTCCTAATGAAGATGGACTTGTTTTTGTTGTTGAGGAGGGTAAGTATCCCGTAATCCATACTCCAAATGAAGAATTCACTGGTTCATCAGTAAGTGTTATTTCACAGAGTGAAGAGCTTAGAGGATTAGTTGATTATGTTCAAAAACTTGGAACTAACCGTGGGAAATGGAGAGATCGTTTCGAACCACAACTAGTGGAGGCATCAATGGTATCCATTCCTAAATCTGAAGAATGGATAGAATACGGCAAGGAAGTATATACTCGTAGGTGCGAAGGATGTCATGGAATTACAGGTAATGGTAATGGTCCTGCAGCAACATTTATGTATAAATTTCGACCAAGAAATTTTAATGAAGGTGTGTTCAAGTTCAGGCTAACCCCATCAGGTTCATTACCCCAGGATGGAGATCTTTATAGAACTGTTACCAGGGGAATAAGAGGGTCTTCGATGCCTTCGTGGCATATGCTTCCAGATAAAGTAAGGATTGCTGTTATACAGTATATTAAGTATGAACTGGCAGTGGACAGAAGTGATCCTGAGTCACCCTATCGTTACTTTATAGAGGAACCTGCTGAGGCACCAATGTATATTGGTATGGCACCTGAACCATCTGAGGAAATTGTTGCACATGGAAAAGAAGTTTGGCAACAAGCAAAATGCTGGGAATGCCATGGTAATTCAGGTAAAGGCGATGGAGATAAGTCTAGAGAACTTGAAGATGACTTCGGTTACCGTATTCTACCCGCGGACTTGACCGCCGGTCTGTTCAAATCTGGACCTTCAGTTAAAGACATTTATCGAACAGTAACTACAGGACTGAGTGGTACTCCTATGCCTTCCTATGGAGACTCCTTAACTGAAGAAGACCGCTGGGCATTGGCATATTTTGTATTGTCACTCTCTGCATTCACTGACCCACTGACAGGAGGGGCATTATCTATTTCTCCAGAAGATCGGTCGGCGCTAAACAATATTGAAATTAAGGCTAATACTTCAGAAACAGCATACAAACGAAAATCTTCACGAGGATTAGTTGGTGAGTATGCCGGAGAGGCCTGGGCAGGCAGAAAAGGTATTGAGATTCTCGAACCCTCCAAAAATGAGGAATAAGCAATGATTGAAGCAACAATGATACAATTTATTGTAGCACTGTTTATGAGTTTAGGGGCTGTATGTATATTTGTATGGGCAGTATTGTCAGGTCTTTTCACAGATGTTGAGGAGATCAAATATAGAGCATATCATGCAGAGGTAAACGAAGATGAGTGAAGAACTAAATAACACAGAAAAAACTGTAACGGAAGAAACATCTCCAAGTCAAGAAAACCTTCCCCACCATCTACAAGTGGAGGAATATGGAGAGGGACATATTCAGGCACGTCATGGAAGAATAAACGGCTGGCTGATGGTGGTTTACGCCATAATGTTCATCTGGGCCATATATTATGGATTTGTGTATTGGGGTGGATTGGGGCCTGGTTTAGACTATGAAGAGAAATCTACCCCGACAGGTTATTATGAAAATATATATAAATAGTTTTGAATTTAATAAAGGTTCTTTATTGGAACTATTTTATGATAACAAAAAAGAATAGATTTTTTAACTTAAAGATCTTTTAAAATTCTTACTAGAAAGGTAAAAATGAACGCAGCGAAACTAATGATGGGTGTAGCAATATTGAATCTCATTATTTTGTTTTCTGAACTTACAATGAATATTTTTGGAGTAGCCCTACTTTAAAGGAGATATCATGACGACTTCAGAAGAAATGGCCTTTGCTATCTTCATTATAATGACTGTTGCTTTCTTTGTCTGGGTAGCATATCTGGCAGTTAAAAAATGAGAGGTAATGCACTTAAAAAATTCTAAACCTGCAATTCCTCACTTTATAAATTGACCTAGCAGGTGGTCAGCTTTTTGTCGATTTTCTCGCATAATTCCCATATACTATAGATTGTTTAGAGTTTCAAAGAAGGAAAAGTATATTTATTTCCTCGTACAGTAAGGTATCTTTTCAGTTTGGTCTCTTTTTCTTTTGGATCCCCATGACCCATTATATAGTGATATTTGTTGCCGGAATCGCAGGTAGTTTTCACTGCATCGGCATGTGCGGTGGCTTTGCATGTGCCTTGGGGCGTGATCCAAAAGGAGGCATGGGGACACTCTACCGGCACCTGTTGTACAACACAGGTAGGGTGGCAACTTATGCGTTCATGGGGGGACTCGCAGGTGTGGCAGGGCAGGCTCTTTTAAGTTCGGGTGTGGCTGTAACAAATCCAGTGGGAGCAGGCCATGACCACATGGCCTTAGCGCAGTTAGGGCCTCTGCTACCTGAGTCGCTAAGCACAGGACAGCGTATCCTAGCTGTGTTCGCCGGTCTGCTGATGGTTGTCATGGCGCTGCAGTTGTTTGGATATTTCCAACGTCTGCACAGCTTTTCTGTGGGCTTTGGGAGTTCTACTTTTGTGGCCTCTCTACGCGGCCTTCTCAATTCACCCAGCCGCTCTGCTCCCTTGGCCTTTGGGGTCTTCAATGGCTTTCTTCCATGTCCCCTGGTTTATGCCTTTGCCGCTCAAGCCGCAGCCAGCGCCAGCAGTCTCTCAGGGATAATGACAATGGTGGCCTTTGGTCTGGGGACCTTTCCCGCCATGATCTTAATGGGAGGAGTGGGTCAATGGCTCCGGCCACGCTGGAGACAACGCGGGGTTCAGATAGCCGGTATGTTTATTCTGCTACTGGGACTGATCACAATTGCCCGAGGAATATATTCTTTTACTGGACACTGAGGGATAACAGGATGATCAACAAAGAAGAAAAGTTTTGTAGCCACTGCCTGTTACCACTAGGTTCGCAACCTACTCTCCGCACAGTCAATGGTGAAGAACATGCATTTTGCTGCTATGGCTGCTGCCTAGCCTTTCAGGTTCAACATGGCAGCCGAGAGGAGCCTGAAGCTGCTTGGTTGCTAGTCCGACTTGGGGTAGGAGGTTTTCTATCCATGAACATTATGCTGTTCAGCCTTCTGCTCTACTCTGGAACATTCGATGTTGCTGATTCTGAGATGCTTCCCAAATTTTATTGGTTGCTAGGAATTTTCGCAACTCCGGTTATGTTCATATTGGGGGGGCCATTTATCAAAGAAAGCTGGGAAGGAGCTCTTAAAGGTCATTTAAATTCTGCTACACTGATTTCTATAGGGGCCATATCTGCATATGGATATTCGATGCTAATGCTCTTTACTGGTGGTGAAAACATTTACTTTGATACTGCTACTATGATTTTGGTCCTTTTTACGCTAGGTCGTTACCTAGAGGCTTCAGGACGTGCCAAGGCCGTTCGTAACGTGGCACCTCTTCTTGAAGCAGAAAGGCAATGGGCTACAGTAATTGAGAATGGAAAAGAGATACGTAGTTCCATTAGTAAAATGAAAGTCGGTATGAACATAAGGGTTCGTCCTGGAGAGCGGATTCCCGTTGACGGAATAGTACTGGAAGGCTTTTCATCCGCAGATGAGAGTATTCTGACTGGAGAAAATCGAGCTGTAAGAAAATCTGAAGGAGACTTGGTTTTGGCAGGGAGCATAAACCAAAAAGGATCATTGTTGGTAGAATGCCGCAATTTGGGGTCAGCTACTCAGTGGGGGCTTATCTGTCAGTCTGTTCGTGAGTCGTTATCACATCCAAGCTCAATCCAACGCTTGGCAGACCATGTGGCGAGTATATTTGTACCCATAGTATTAGGCATCGCAGTTCTAACCATCATATATTGGCAGTCACTGGTTCCCCTAAACCAAGCCTTTCTAAATGGATTGGCTGTCTTGGTTGTTGCCTGTCCGTGTGCCTTAGGTTTAGCTGCTCCTCTGGCTACTGCTTTAGGATTGGGACAATTCCTTCAACGAGGTTGTATCATTCGCGGAGGGGAAGTTCAAGAAACACTTGCACAAATCAGGAAAATTGCATTCGACAAAACTGGTACATTAACAAAAGGTGCAACCAGCCTCATCGAGATTGAAAACAACGATGCTTCTCAGGAAGAAGTTTTGCAGAGAGCTGCCGGACTAGAACAGCACTCTGAACACTCTTTGGCCCAGGGAATTGTTTCAGCAGCCAAGGAGCGAAACCTGAATTTAACTAATCCAGAAAGAGTCCAGGCGGTTGCAGGAAATGGTGTTATGGGATATATTGGAGGGGAACTGACTGCTGTTGGACGTAGCGAGTGGATGAAAAAACAAGGGCTGGAAATGCCCACCGCATTTGTTAATAAACTACGGAACTACGAAAGTTCGGGGCAGACAGTTGTATGTGTAGGATGGTCTGGTAAGATTCATGGTCTTTTGCTGCTAGATGATATGCTACTACCCGAAGTTCCAGTTATGGTAAAGACATTACAAAACCTGGGCATGCGCATCTTGCTGCTTACTGGAGATCTTCCTGCAGTTGCAAGTCGTATAGCTAAATCTGCTGGTGTCGAAGAATGGAAAGCTTCAATGTCTCCGGATGAAAAGTGTAACTTCTTAGAACAATGGGGTGGAATAGAAGATCCAGCAATAATGGTAGGCGACGGACTTAATGACGGACCAGTACTAGCTAGAGCAGAGGTAGGAATAGCTGTAGGATCTTCCACTGATTTGGCTCGAGAAACTGCTGATTTAGTCTTACCAGAAAAAGGACTAGCTTTGCTACCTTGGGTGATATCGTTGGCAAGAGCTGTTCATAGAACGATCAAAACTAATTTACTGTGGGCCTTTGGCTACAATCTGGTTGCCATCACGCTGGCAGTCTTTGGCATGCTCCAGCCCATCTTGGCCGCAGGGTTGATGGCTGGCTCGAGCCTGCTGGTAGTCTTCAACTCGTTGAGGTTGGAGCAGTTTACCGACCAAGCGGTTGACTTCATATCTGTCAAGGTTACCAGTCCGAGTCGGCAGAGTACTGGATTACAAAATTCAACTTAATTTGGAGAATAAAAAAATGTTTCTTAATAATTACAACTTTCGTACAACGGGAATGATATCTCTGGTTTTGCTGTTTTCCTCTTCCACAGCCACAGCAGGTTCCCAAAAACATGATTCTTGCCACAAGATGATACATCTTAGTAAAAAGGCTGAGATGCAATTGGGAGGCTCTATGTACACCGGGGCACTGCCCAAGGAGGGTGAAGAGAATGAGTCCATGTCCGGTATGAAGATGAAGATGTCCGAAGAGAAGGAAGGAATGAAAATGTCCGGAAAGAAGCATGACATGAAAATGGACCACAAGGATCATGATGGCACGAAAATGGACCACAAGGATCATGATAGCATGAAAATGGACCACAAGGATCATGATAGCATGAAAATGGACCACAAGGATCATGATGGTATGGAAATGGCCCACATGGATCATGAAAGCAAATTAGGCGGTGTCTTCTTTATGGCACCTAACAAAATGCACCATCTGGAAGCAACCTATTCCAAGGAATGTGGCTTTCAGCTCTATCTCTACAACGCCTTTACTAAGCCTATCAATGTCAATCGTTTCCTGGCATTTCTCAAAGTTACCGGAGAAATAGATGGTGAAGAAGATAAATTAACCCTCTTTCTAGAACCCAACAAGTCTTATACAACCATGCAAAATTTGCTCGATGTGAACTTGACGGGTTCGTTTGAAATCGAATTGCACCTGAAATTTCCCGAAAGCGAGGAGGTGGAATTGTTCAATTTCTCCGTGGATGAACAGGGAAAATTCATGTAGGGAGGGCAAAATGAATAAGAAACAAGCAAGCTCCAATCTTACACGGCGTAGTGCGCTGTTGGCTGCAGGAGCATTGGTTCTGTCCAGAAATGGTCTTTTTTTCTCCACGGCTTGGGCATCCCCGGAAGTGGAGAAGGAACTAGAGGGCTTAATTGGCAGCAAAAGTCCGGAAGTTTCGCCACGTCTCAAGATTCACCTGCCAGAATATTCCTACGATGGCACTCGTGTCCCCTTTTCCGTAGAGGTAGAATATCCGATGACAGAATATGACTATGTCAAGCAGGTACATGTTCTGTCAGAACGGAATCCTTTTCCTCGGATTGCAACCTTCCTTTTTACCCCGCAAAGTGGTAGAGCCTTTGCCAGAACTCGCATCCGATTGGCCATGAGTCAGAATGTAATTGTCGTGGCAGAATTGAGTGATGGAAATGTGTTGACCACCAGCAAATGGATAGAAGTAACTCTCAACGGCTGTATAGAAGATTAAACAGAAAGCGGGAATACGACAATGGTGACACCGACGATACGAGTAAAATCTCCCACTGAAGCAAAGCGGGGTTCAGTAGTCGAGATAATGACACTTATTTCACACCCCATGGACACCGGGCTCAGGAAGGATAAGCAGGGCAAGATAATTCCACGCCATATAATTAATAAATTCCTTTGTGTATACAATGATGAGCTGGTATTCAAGGCGGAACTGCATGAGGCCATTTCGTCTGACCCCCTCATTCAGTTTAATTTTGTAGCGGAACAAAGCGGCACAATAGAATTCATCTGGCACGAAGATGGAGGTCAAGTTTATACCACAACACGTGAACTAAGAGTTCTTTGATAGAACAATTTGAAATGGGAAAAATAACGCGCCGGAAATTCAATAAATTGATGGGTGCTTTGGGTACGGTTTCCGCCTTAGAGACTCTTGGTAGAGGCCCTACACTGCTATTGGCTGCAGAGAGACATGTCGTCGTCATAGGTGGTGGTTTTGGCGGTGCAACATCAGCAAAGTATTTGCGCCTGATGGACCCCAATCTCAAAGTGACACTGGTTGAGCCCAGACGCAGCTACTTTACTTATCCTTTCAGCAATCAGGTGCTGGGTGGAATGAAGACGATGGAAGAATTGACATATAGCTATAAAAAACTCCAACGCAAATATGGAATCAATGTGGTTCATGCTGCTGCTGCTAGAATAAATGCAGTGTCTAAAACAGTTCTTCTCCAAGATGGAAAAAGCTTAACTTACGACCGGATCATTGTGGCACCTGGAATAGATATGCGTTTTGATCAGATTGAGAACTACAAACCTGATGACACAGATTTCATACCGCATGCCTGGAAGGGTCGTTCAGCCACTCTCCGTCTGCACCAACAACTTGAATCCATGCCAAATGGTGGAATAGTGTTAATCTGTCCCCCTCCCCTTCCCTACCGCTGTCCTCCGGCACCTTATGAACGTGCCAGTTTAGTTGCCCATTACTTGAGTCAGCATAAACCACGTTCTAAAATCCTAATTCTTGATGCAAAAGAACAGTTCCCCAAACAGGCACTTTTTTCTGCAGGATGGAAAAGTCTTTATGGGCGGATGATAGAGTGGTTCAACGGCTCAGCCGGTGGGATGATTTTGCGGGCTGACGCAAAAAATATGACCGTTGAGACTGAGTTCGGCATAGAAAAAGGTGATGTGATTAATTTAATTCCTGCACAGTGGGCAGGTCGTATTGCTCGAGCTTCGGGATTATCTGACGAGTCAGGATGGTGTCCGGTGGATCAACTCACTTTTGAATCAACTCTGCTACCGGGGATACATGTAATAGGAGATGCCGCCATCGCTGGAGTTATGCCCAAATCCGGATTCTCGGCCAACAAGCAGGCAAAAGTAACAGCAGCAGCAGTCATTGCACTGCTTAAGGGGAAAGAACCTGCATCTTACTCTATTTCCAATACCTGCTACAGTTTTCTAGCTCCAGACTATGCAATTTTTGTAGCAGCTGAATATCAACTGTCCGGAAGAGAGTTAGTCAAAATTAAGGGCTCCGGGGAAGTCAGTCCACTGAATGTCGACCTGTCAGTGCGTCACTCCGAAGCTTTTTCTGCCCAGAAATGGTATAACAGTATAACACAAGATATGTTTGGATAATCAGTCCTGACAACCTCATATCCTTAACTAAACTGGTAATCAAACAGTGAGCAATTAATAATTCCTTTTAACTGCGCAATTCATCCCTTCAGTAAATAGGGCGCTTTTACAAAAAATATGACACAATGCAATATTTTATTGACCACTTAAGTTATCAAAAAAAATATAATTTGCTGTTGTTTATAAAATCATATGTTCAACTTGACACATCCAATCTGAAGTTAAAATTACACACAATATCTGCAGTAAAATTTAGCATGTTAATCAAAAGGATTTTTTGTTTCTGCATTTTATTTTTATGTGTTTTGGACGCATCAGGAAATTCTTTGGAATTAACACTTGCAGAATATGCAGAAAAACCATTTGGAAACGTAATTTTTCTTCGCCATGCTTTAGCTCCGGGATTTGATGCTAATGGAGAACCTGATAAATTTGAAATTGATGATTGCTCAACTCAACGTAACCTGAGTGCAATCGGGAGGAAACAAGCAGCAAACATAGGTGAAAAATTTTTTGAAGAAGGAATTAGAGTCAAAACAATTTATTCAAGCCAATGGTGCCGTTGTCTGGAAACAGCAGAACTTCTCAAACTTGGTGAGGTTATACCAGAACCATCATTAAATTCAGGTTTCAAAGGAATATTTAATAAAGAAAAATCACTTTTAAAACTAAAAGAAATTTTAAAAACATTAGAAAATGAGAAAGAGATTTTTTTGATGGTTACTCATTATGGTACCATTACAGCCATGACTGGAATTTTTGTAGATAGTGGTGGAGCTGTTGCTTACAATTCAAAAACTAATGAATATAAGAAAATTTTTTTTGAATAATATGATCAATTATTTTATTTATTTTTTTTTATTATTCTATTAACAGGGTTTAATATCCTTTCAATATAGTGTAGTTTGAGGGATGAAAAGAGTGTTCAATATTGCAAACAAGTTTAAGCTGAAAAAATTACTCTGGCTACACATGCTTGCAGTGATCCTCATCTGCTTGAACATCAGCATGCCGCTGGCCCACAAAACTCCTCAGCAGCCAAAAATACTTGAGATTTATAAAGGAATCGGCGGGGATTTCACCCTGCTAAGTTCCCATAATAGGCATGTCAGCCTCAGTGATTTGCAAGAGAAGGTGGTAATGCTGTTTTTCGGATTTACCTCCTGTCCGCACAGTTGCCCACTTACTCTGGGCAAGCTGAAGCAAGTTATGGTAAGGTTGGGAAATCGAGGAGAACAGGTACAGCTTCTGTTCATCACGGTGGACCCAAAACAGGATAATCCGGAACAGTTAAGAACTTATCTTAACTCTTTCCAGTCCAACATCATTGGACTGACTGGCACCAATAAGGAAATACTGGCCGTAGCTGAAAAATACGGGAGTACCTACATGAAAAATCCAACTATCAACCCGGAAACCGGTTATCTGATGATTCACACCGGCTATGTGTACCTGATTGATCAACAGGGCCTGGTCCGTGCCATCTATCCCCAGGACACTCAGGTAGAACAAATGGTTGAGGACATTGGACTACTGCTGGCAGCCAGTTGATGCCTTAACTGAACCGAGTGATTCACCATTCTCCCCAAGTGATGATTGGAACCGGGCTGAGCTATCATTTTGAGGTTTAAGTAAACGGTTATATTGGACCAGTTAAACTAGTCCTTTATTGACATTTTAATTTTCACTCTAATACAAAATTATTGAGCAGTATAAAATTATCTATATCAGATCAATTATCAAGAACTTCTTAACAAATTAAGCGGTGAAATTCTCAAAGTACGTCTTGTTGCAAGCCAAGCTACTGCAACACTTAAAGATGTAACTCCGATAACGCTGGCCAAACTAATCTGCCAGGTCCATTTCCAGAGGTTTTCAAAAAACCACCAAGCAAGTCCATATGAAATTGCCAAACTGACTGCAACTCCGAAAAATCCTGCAAAGATTCCCATTATTGCAAATTCAATCTGAATCATCTTTTGGATGTCTTGAAATCGTGCACCAAGTACCTTAAGCAGGTTCAATTCCCAAAGCCGACCTTCCACTTCGTGACGGGCAATCGAAAAAACCACCACCAGACCAGCCAAAATGGACAGATAGGCCATTAACCTGAGAGCTAAAACCATTTGATCTGAAATATTCAGTACACGTTTAACCATTCTGGTTACATCAATCACAGAAACATTGGGAAATTTTTTTACAATCTGGTTTTGGAGTTGCAGCCTGCGAGTTTTATCCAAGCCACCCAGCGAAGCTAAAAACGTAGCTGGCGCATCTTCCAGTACACCAGTTTGAAAAAGGATGAAGAAATTAGGCTGAAAGCTGTTCCATTTCACCCTTCTCAGGTTTACGACTTTTGCTTCAACTTCAATTTCCTGAACGTTAAATGTCAAAAGATCACCCAACTTTACTCCCATTCTTTCAGCAAACTTTTGTTCAAGGGAAGCTTCCGGAGGCACAGAAGATTCCCAATCATAATTTTTCTTCAATGCTTTTCCTGACACAATATATTCTGCATTCGACAGCTCTGTACGATATGACAAATTAAAAATATGCCTACGAATGTGCTGCTCACGTTCTTGTTCACGAGTAATGGGTTCTTCATCATTGTTTGACTCAAATGCCTCACCATTTACTTTTTCCAGACTTGCTCTGACCATCGGCGAGAGGTAGTTCAACTGCGCATTTTCCTGGGCTAAAACACTTTGCAGTTCATCAATTTGATCCGGCTGAATATCAAACAGAAACAAACTTGGTATACGATAGTCTTCAGGACGTGAAACTTCTTCCTGTAAACCCTGATAAATTTGTGGAATCAAATTTATCAGCAAAGTTCCTAAAGCAAGTGCAAGAAAACATGAAATAGCACCTGTACGGTTACGTTCAAGATTCCGGAAAGCAAGACGTTTCATAGTCCTTCCTGCACTAGTCCTTCCGCCGGAGACCTGACTAAGTGCCCCTGCAAGTATCAATATCCCCCAAGCTAGGCTACCCAGCAGTATAATCGCAAACAGCAGCATTCCCACAAAAACACTGCCAACCACCCATGAGTGTGACTGCCAGACAGATAAACCCCAGGACAATACCAACAACGGAAGGTAGCTCAGACCGTGACGCCAGGTCTTAACTTTAACCTCTTGACTGCCTATATTGCCATGAAAAAGCTGAAGCGGCTGTACCAGGCGGATTCTGGACAAAACGGGTAAACAAAAGACCAGGCTTCCAACTCCCCCCAGAACTAACGCAAATAACATACTGCTCAAATTTACGTGTGTTTCGAAACCGCTTGGCAGAAATTGTTTCAGCAATACTGGTAAAAGAGGTAAAATTCCTAAAGAAAATATTATCGCAAGCAGCGCAGCACCTGTTCCCAACAATCCCAGTTGCCACAATACCATGCGGTAAGTTTGCTGACGGGTTGCCCCCAGACTCATCATTATTGACATTTCCCGAAATCGGTTGACGAGATAATTACGAAAAAGATATGCTGCACCAATTCCTGCCAGAAAAACTGCAATCATGGCCACCAAACCCATATAATCGTTTAAGTAGCCCATCAAGCGTCCCAGATTGTCACCGGCTCTTTTATGTGTCAGTATTCTTATTTTTGAATTTGAACCGTCAAGTTTGTTTATTTGTTTTTGCAGTTTATCCACTAAACCAGACAAGTCAGTACCTTCCGGAACTCGATACAAACGCTGGTGGCTTACTCTGCTTTTTTTTGTCAAAAGACCAGTTTCCTCCATGTGGGAGTAACCGAGATAAATACGGGGAGCAAGTCCGAATGATGAAAATGAACTGCTTGGGTCAACTATAACTGAGTCTGCAATGCGGAAACTTTGCTCTCCAATTTTGATATACTCGCCTGCATTAAGTTCCAACATGTACAGCAGTTCCGGATAAACCCAAGCTTCACCAGACAAATCCAAGCTTTGCTTCAGTTTTGCAGGATCCACTGAACCGACATTTTTCAAAATCATTTTTCCATAAAACGGATAGTCCTGTTCTATACCTGTAACCTGAACCAGACGTGACTGATCCTTAGTTGCCACCATGGTGAACAAACTTATTTTTCGTGTGGATAATGTATTATCGGGTAACTGAGATTCCAGAATATTCAAAGTTTTTTCTTCAAACGGAACATAGCTTGTCAAGGCAATATCAGCACCAAGAATGGCTTGTGAGTTCCGACCCAAATGAGTGTCCAGAGATTCTTTGAAGGATTCTAAAGCAATAAATCCGGCCAGACCGAGAGCCAGATTAAATAGGAAAAAGAGACTGAAGCGCCGATTATTCAATAACTCCCGCAATGCCAGTTTTGGCCAGAAAAAGAACGACGGATTTTTCATTTAAAGGTTCCGGAATGAAGCGTCAACTGCCTTGAACATCGCTGTGCTAATACTGTGTTATGTGTTACAAGCAGCAGGGTCGTCCTCGTATTTTTCACCAGATCGAAAAGCAAATTTGCTACCTGTTCTCCTGTTGCATTGTCCAAATTTCCTGTAGGTTCGTCTGCAAGCAGAATTGAAGGTCGTATAACTACTGCTCTGGCTATGGCCACCCTTTGTGATTCTCCACCGCTGAGTTGATGTGGAAAATGTTTTTCCCGCTCCGCAAGTCCCACTTGCAGCAGAGCCTCTTGAGCACGTTCTATACTATCTTCTTGGCCAAACATTTCCATAGGCAGGCTAACATTTTCCAATGCAGTCAGGTGCGGCATTAAATAAAACTGCTGAAAAATTATCCCGATGTTTTCAGCACGAAATTGAGTCAGTTTCACCTCACTAATTTCAGAAATTTCCATACCTCCTATACGCAGTGATCCGGAAGTTTGACGGTCAAGTCCAGCCAGCAGAGACAATAATGTGGATTTTCCGCATCCGGATTGTCCAACAACCGCTATCGTCTCTCCTTCATGAACTTCAAGATTTAAGTCTTTCAGAACTTCGATATGGCCATGACCGGCCTGTGGAAAAGACTTTTCAAGTCCCTTAATTTCAAGAATCATAAAGTTGTTTAAAAATATGCTGTTTTTTGATTGTAAAATACTATTCCATTTTACAAAATACTTTGAATGAAATCAAATTAAGTCCTGCTATATTTAGTATCTTTTTGTATCGTTAGAGCTACAACTGTTAAATTTAAACAACTTGAAATTTTACTTTTACAGAAAATTGTTTTATCTTGAATTTATTGTAGTTCTTGTTATTTCTATATATCAGTTTTTAAACACTTTTATGTTGAAATTTTATGGAAACCTTTAATATATTTTTGATTGGTGCAGGAACAGGTATAGTTTTTTCAGTAATCAGTATGTTGCTGATCAATGCAAATAATGCTGAGCAATATCCTGTAGGCGGATTCCTGCCGGCACTGTGGATGGTAGCCGAGTTGGGAGTGGATTCCAAAATTGTTGTGGCCGGAATTCTAATGATGGGTGGAATGACAGGCTATTTCCTGATCCTGACAATTTGGAAAAGACGTCCTGAAGCATTGATAAAAACACGGCCTCAAGAAACTCAGGTTTCCGGCGATTCAAAATTAGTGGCGGAAGATGAGCACTCAACTGTAACAGTAAGCGGGAAGTCCCTAGCAGAGTTTCTCTAGAAACGATCCAACTTAAGGGATAATATTGTGTTCCGGACCAAAAGGGAAAGCCGTGATATTTTCCGCACCATCTTCAGTAACAACAAGAATATCATGTTCACGGTATCCCCCTGCTCCGGGCAGTGTCTCCGGAAGCATCACCATAGGTTCCATTGAGACGACCATGTTCGGTTCGAGCACTGTTTCAATATCTTCACGCAGTTCCAGTCCTGCTTCACGACCATAATAGTGAGAAAGACTGCCGAATGAATGTCCATATCCAAATGTGCGGTATTGCAGCAAATCATGCTTTAGAAAAATTTCATTCAGTTCCTCTGCAATATCACAACAGCGCGCTCCTGGTCGAATCAGTTTCAAACCTCGCAGATGTACTTCCACATTGGCTTCCCATATTTCCAAATGGCGATCTGAGGCATGATCAAAAAATAAAGTCCTCTCTAAAGCAGTATAATAGCCTCCAATCATCGGAAAACAGTTGAGACTTAGAACGTCTCCTTTTTGTATTTCACGAGTACTGACAGGATTGTGAGCACCATCCGTGTTGATTCCGGACTGAAACCAGGTCCAGGTATCCATAATATCACTCTCAGGATAACGTCTGGAAATTTCGCGAACCATCGCTTGAGTGGAATGCAAAGCTACTTCGTATTCCGGAACACCCTCCCCAATCGCCTCCACACAGGCTACTCCTCCAATATCTGCTACCTGTGCACCGTTGCGGATCAATTCTATTTCTTCTGCAGATTTTACCATCCGCTGCCGCATAGTCATTTTTGAAATGTCCACAAGTTCTGCATCGGGCAAGGCATCCTGAAGTTTTTTCAGGTTTTCCAGATTGATGTGATCATACTCTATCCCAACTCTCCCTGAATTCGTTACTTCCTGTTGGATAGCTCTGAAATAATTATCCTTTTCCCAGTCAGTAAAAATAACATTCTCCCCAAAACCCCGACGCCAAGGCTGTCCTCCGTCAATATTTGCAGTAATTGACTTAAGCTTATCCTGTGTCACCACCAATCCGTATGGTCGTCCGAAAGAACAGTAAACGAAATGATTGTAATAATTGATATTATGGATGGAAGTAAAAAAAACGGAGTCTATATTTTCTGCAGACATCTTAGTCCGCAATTTAACCAAACGGGTTTCCATTTCAGCAGCGGTAAATATTGGGACTTGTTTCCTGCCATTTTGAATAGAAATAAGTTGATTCATAACCAATCTTTTTCTGCCAGATTCTATGTATAAATATTATTTATCTGGTGATTAACACAAACAAAAGTAGTACATTTTGAGATGTCCTTGATTTTTTTTGCACCAATATATGTACATGTACTTCGGACACCTCCTAAAAGATCAAGTAAAGTATTTTCCAATGCCCCCTTGTAAGGTATTGATACAAGTTTGCCTTCGCTCGCTTTATAATCCTTCCCTTTGTTATCACTGTAATATTTTTCCAACGCAGTACTGCTGGCCATTCCGTAAAACTCGACTGTTTTTTCACCTGAAATTTTATTTTCCGTAATAGTCTCACTATTCTCATCATGACCGGCAAACAAGCCCCCCAGCATCACAAAATCGGCATTTGCTCCAAAGGCTTTACTAATATCACCGGAACAAGTACAACCTCCATCTGACATGACCATTCCTCCAATTCCGTGCGCAGCATCAGAACACTCGATAACTGCACTTAACTGAGGAATACCGACTCCGGCCACATTTCTGGTAAGACATGCAGAGCCCCCTCCAATCCCAACTTTAACGATATCTGCACCTGACAAAATAAGCTGTTCCGTCATTTCCGGCGTACAAACATTGCCGGCAATTATTATTTTGTTTTCAAACTCAGAGCGTGCCAGTTTAATAAATTCACAAAACTGTTCGGTGTAACCGTTGGCTACATCAATACAGAGAAAATTAAAATCTTTAATTTGCTCACCAAGATCATGCAGTGTCTGCAAACCTTCTGCGACTCCTATAGTAATTGCGACATATTCCTTTATACGACTGGATATTTTAAGTAATTCATCCGCAGTATGAAATTTATGTAAACAGGTCAGTACTTTGTGTTTGCTAAGGACTTCAGCCGATCCGATTGTTCCAACAGTATCCATATTTGCCGCAACAATCGGGACTCCTTTCCAGGACAGATTGGACCACTTAAATTTGAAATCCCTTTCCAAATCAACCTCTTTTCGGGAAGTATAGTAGCTGCGCTTCGGTTTAATCAGCACATCTGAAAAATCATATTTGACTTCATTTTCTATATGCATATTTAATCCGTTATGTATTGTTGAGTATTTTCAAATTCCCAGGGGAAATGAATCCAGAGGTTTTCACTGTCTTTGGCTACTTCTCTGGCGTAAAAATGCGGCGTAAAATCACATTCATTGTTCCACCAGAGGGAGGCAAACTGTGGTTCCTGGCAAAATTCTTTGATTTCCTCATGAATTTTGTGGAATGTTTCGCCTCCATCACAAACATCATCCACAATCAGTACTTTTTTGTGTGCTTGCTCAGGTTTATATTTTACCCAGGTTGGAAAATCTCTCAGTGCTGTTTGAATTGGAACCATCGGCAATTGAAACCAGTGACTGAGGGCAACACCAGGAACAAGCCCGCCTCTTGATACTCCAACAATAACATCCGGGTTAAAGTCGGACAAAGAAACCTGCCTTGCAATTTTCTGAATATCGATCAGGCATTCCTTCCATGAATAATAGTATTTTTTAGTCATCTGATCTAGTAAGCATCTATATAATGAAAAATTAAGGGAAATTTAAGAAGTCATAACAAACTTTCTGCATATAAAGCATAACTAAAGCAATTACTACAGTAAAGACCATAGAGCTGAAAGTTATGTATTAGTGCAATTAGTTTTTAATCCGTATCCACCAAACCGGCTCCGGCACCTGACTTGTGCGACTCCTCGGTGGAAGGAACCAGGCAGCGAGAAAATAATTTATGGATTATCGGCCAGGCTTCGTATAATGGTACTCCTGATTCCAAAACATCTTGCCTGTTTTTCTCAAAATATGTGGTTTTCTCAATCCATTTTTTAGAACTGAACAAACTACTTTCCGCAGATTTGATCGACACATCCGCTGGACTGTGCTGTTGGAAAATCTCATTTCCTTCCAATGATGTTTTCCAGTTTCCATGCTGATCTGTCAAAACATTACAGAGAGTGCCTCCGGAATCCTGCCAGCAAATCTCCCAATTTCCGGATTTTAAAGCTCCAACAGCAGCTGCTATCAGAAAAGGGTGATCAACTTTTTCTACAACAAAATGCTGAGTTTTGTCAGAAACCGCTTTTTTTTCTAAAATCCAGTCACAAACTGAAGGTCCAGCAAAAAGTGCTGAAAGTTGTTTTCCTCCGGAAGGCGTCAGTACAGTTTCAGCGTCAATCTCAGTTTGACTCGCACAGAGACTGCTTTGAGCTTCATCAAGAGACTTTAGAGTTTTTGAAGTAATTCTGGCTGGATCAAGACCACTGGCTGCAATCCAAATGGAGGAACGCCCAAAATCCTCTGCCAAACCAAAAGACAGTCCTGCTCCTACCCCTGCTCTGGTAAAGTAAAACATTATTTCATTAAGAGATAGAACAATTTCAGGAGATTTCATGCTGCCACTGTATCCGGACAAAACGGAAAAGCCCATTCGTCTGAATCGTTACCAACAAATTGATCTGGAAGAGGAGCACCCTGAAATAAGGTAATGCGTGTCCATAACTCTGATTTTGGATCAAATTTGGAGGCTCCAAAAAAAGCTAGTTTAAAACGCAATAGATCGATGGGACGCATCTCGGCGTCCACAATGTTATCCCTTATTTCTGCATATGGAAAACGTACAACTGTCTGCACTCTGCGGACAATATTACGGAATTCCGGATGATTTTGAACAAACGTGCCTACAGAAATATCATCGGTAACGCTCTTAATTTTTTTGTTAAGCAGGAAAACATCACGTCCTACAGCAAGCGGCATTTCCTGTTCAGCCCCAGGATCAACATATCTGTCTCCAAAACGTGGTTCCAACTTTTCTTCGGAATAGTACCAAAAACGACGTTGTTTTTCCGGATCATCGAAGTCAATTTCCAATGCCCAGTTAAAAGATTTCTGCAGCAATTCTCCCAACTGATTGAGGCTCATTGACGGCTCAAGTTCTATCCCAGTGGAGGTTTGCATATCATCTGCTAACTCATCGACAAGTTTCCCGTGCGATTCCAGTAATAGTGAGACAGTTAACTCCTGACCTTCAAGCGAAAAGTTGGCTTCTGCAAAGCGTAATATCCTCTCCCAGATAAGTGGCTGTTTAATATTTTCTTCATTCGCAAACCAGTTAGACAACTGCTTAAGGTCTTCACGTGTGTTAATTATTCGAGAAGTTTGTTGTTCATCCTCAACATTCCACTCTGCAATGTGTTGAGTTGCCTGAAACATAAATTTCCTAAATAAGGACAACGATTCCGGAGTATGTGATTTAAGAGCAACAACTCTGGAAAGAGCAGTTTCGCGCGCTAAAACCCATTTATGGATCAACACTGGATGTTTTATCAGAAACGGAGCCATACCCAAACCGGTAGCATTTCCTATTCCGAGAAATTTACTGATTTCTGGATTTAAACTGACAGCCTTTCGTCCACCACGTTGTCTTGCAACATATTCAACCAGTTCTATAGTGAACCAGCGGAAAAGATAAACCGTGAGCAATTCTACCTGAAAAGATCCCCGCGTTTCCGAGCGATTGGATATTTTTTCCCTGTCAGCGCAACCGAATTTTCCACTGCCATAAACCGCTGTAGTACGCATCAGATAACCGACAGAAGCCAATAACTCAATATCGGGCTGCTTTCCCTCAGACAACCTCGAAGCAACATGTTCAAACAGGCGCAAACTTTTATTGGCACGTGCCAGCACCAATTCACTGGGGCTGAATCGACCAGCCTCTTGTTTTGGAGTGTTTTCAGAGAGTCTTTTTATGTCCGCTTCAGTTGGAATGCCATCGAAAAGATTGAAGGTTGCGTCCCATACCTCAGCTACCACACGGTCAGTGCGTTGCTCCGGGGCAATTTCATTTGTAAACGTTATCAGCGAATATGTACGCTCCGGAGTGTGGACAACATAAACTGAAGTTCCATAACCTTTCTCATCGACTTCAAAACGCAATTTTTCAAATTTCCAATTTTCTTTTGAGATTCTACGGGTCAGACTGCGCATAAAACTAAGGCGCGTCTGAAAAGAGGAACCCATTCTGGACAAACGCATTACCTTTTCAGGAGAACGCATTCCTTTTGAAACAACATGTGTTGGCTCTGGCATCTCGGCATTCATCGTTTCTTTTACGGACCAAAAGATTTTTCAAAAAATTCAAGCCAGTTAAGCCCGGCAATTCTCTCTACTTCATTTTCAGAAAAACCTGTTTTTCTCAAACAACTGAAAATATTTTCAAAATCACGATTGTCGCGAAACCATTCCGGCTGTTCTGGAAAACCAGCCAATTCCGCAGACCCTTCACCGAAATCCTTTTCATTGCTCCAGGTACCGTTACGCATCCACTCAACAACGTTGTCAGGCTGGTTTTGACAAAGATCACTGCCAATGCCGATCCTTTCAACTCCTATCATTTCCGCAGTCCTCGCAATCATGCCGCAGAAATCTTCCAACAAACACGCTGATTTATCTTTCAAATGATGCGGATACATTGAGAAACCGAGCATTCCACCACTTTTCCCTATAGCTTTTAATACGTCATCAGTCTTGTTTCGCAGCGCCTCACACCAGAAAAAAGGGTTAGCATGGGTAATGGCAATTGGTCGTGCTGAAATTTCGATAGCCTCAAGAGTAGAACGACGCGCAGAATGGCTCATGTCAACAACCAGTCCAACCCTGTTCATTTCCTTGATCACTTGACGCCCCATCCTGGTTATTCCGGAATCGTTATCTTCATAACAGCCTGTTGCCAGCAGACTTTGATTGTTGTAAGAAAGCTGCATAAAACGTACACCAAGTTGATGACAAATTTCAACTAAACCAATATCATCCTCAATTGGAGAGCAATTCTGGAAACCAAAGATAATTGCTGTTCGCCCCTCTTTCTGAGCTTTCAGCACATCATCAGCGCAGCGTCCCTGAAATATCAACTCGGAATGTAGCTCAAAAAGTCGGTTCCAGGCAATCACATTCTCCACCATCTCCTGAAAATCCTCATGATAACAGATTGTCACATGCACAGCCGTTATTCCGCCTTCGTTCATCTCTCGGAAAATATCCTCTGACCAGTTGTTGTACTGGAGTCCGTCAATGATTAAGGGGAGTTTAGGAGTTTTCATGGATTTTTTACTTGTTTAAGAACAAAACAAAATACTAATATTTACGCTTAATCTTAGATCCACTATATAGAATGTGTGAGTAATTTTCATCAGCAAATTTTCGCTGGGAAACTGAGCGGCTATCCATATCATATTGAGGTCGATACAATCTAATACCATCAGGATCTTGTCTTTTCTTGCCGCGTATGTGCATCCAGATATTTTTGCCAACAATTTGTTCTACGCTGGGTGTCATATATGATTGTAGAGAAAAGCCTATTCTTCTTTGCTTGCTTTTGTTTGGCTTTGAACCATGAATGACTGCACCATGGTGAATTGACATTTCTCCAGGTTTCAGGATCAAATCAACAGCCTTTGATTTATCAACATCTTTGACAACTTGCCCCCGTGTCAAAATGTTATTTTCAGCAAATGTATCTTCATGTTTGCGAATACTTTGCTTGTGACTACCTGGAATCATCGACATACACCCCATTTCTATTGTGCTCGGAGTTAATGCAATCCAGGGAGTGAGGAAATCACTACTATTCATTCCCATATAGGTTGCATCCTGATGCCAGCTCACAAAGTGATTAGTCGAAGCATCTTTGATAAACATAACAGAGGACCATAAGGAAATGTCCGGGCCAATCAAATCTTCTACTGCGTCAACAATAACATTATTGTGAGCCAATTCATCCAGAACCATAAAAGTGAGGTGTAAATTATTGCGCTTTTCTGGATTGAAATCTTCAGGAAACTTTTTTTCAGCTTCTTCAATTTTTGCCTTTATTGAGTACGCTTCTTCTTCTGACATGACGCGAATCGGAGAGACAAAACCATTTTGATGGTATTGCTGAATTTGTTCTTCTGTTAAAATTTTTGCCATTATTTTACTACTTTCAATTTAGTTTAACTTTGCGGCCACAAAGTTACGCCAGCTTTCGAAAATATTTGTCCGAAACCCCCCAGGTCATCTTTGATTCAGGCACGGCTTAAACAACTCCACATTTATTCCTGATTGATGACGAAAACAGGTTCGTTTTATTTTATTCAAGTTGTTCAAAAATTTCGATAGAACGCAAAACACCACATCGCTAGCTCACATCTCAGTGGCAATCATCCCCAGGAAATCACCGATTCCGACCAGTGCCTTGTGGGTACGTCCGATCAAGGTTCCGTCACGACCAGCACAGTAAACGACAGGTTGACGTTCCAGTTTTTCCGGGAAATGGACTTGGCCAACGGCATCGCCCTTCTTGACGGTCTCATCCAGATCGATCAACGTCTCATAAATACCAGCATCATTGCTGATTAAATAGCAGTCTGAATCCGGCATGTGCATCAATCTGCTCGGCGGAAGTCCCCTATCCTCACAGCTTAGAGGCTTTTCGTCGATGATCTCAAAATGTGCCAGCAAGTTCCTAACTCCGATTTCAGTGATCAACACTGTTTCCGGTGTAGACGTTCCTCCGCCACCGAGTTCACAGCCGACAAAGATCTTGCCCATCTCCTCAACCTCTGTATCGAGCATGCCTTCGGCGTCCAGTTCAACAAGTTCCAGACTGATAGGGGCTCCGAAAGCCAGCATCGCCTGTTTCGCCCGTTCCATGACTTCGGCATCAGGAATCCGGTGAAAACAGGCGAAAGGAGAAAACATCATAGTCTTTCCACCGGAATGGATATCGAGAACGACATCGGCCAATGGCAGAATTTTTTGGTGAACGAAATGAGCGATCATCAAGGAAACTGAGCCATCACGTCTACCCGGAAAAGCCCTGTTCATGTTAACTCCGTCAATCGGTGAAAGCCTTCTACCGGTCAAAACGGCAGGAAAGTTTAGTGCTGGAATGATGATCACCTGACCTCTTATTCCCCCAGCTTCAAGAGTTCTAGCCAGTTTCATCAGGGCGATCGGCCCCTCGTATTCGTCTCCATGATTGCCACCGGTTAGAAGCATCGTCGGCCCTGCACCGTTCCGGATCGAAACGATAGGTAAATGCACCGCTCCCCAGGCAGACTCGTTGCGGGAATGTGGGATAATTAAATGTCCGTGGTGCTTGCCTTCTGCCAATAAATCTATTGTTGCGCTTACTTTCGGTTCTGTATGATTCATATTACCATTCTCCTATAAAATATTATTAGATATACACCGGATGGCACAAGTTTAATTTAGGACTTAAGTTCATGCCGCATGAGATATATGACTTCATTTGTTTTAATGTCTAAATAATTTTCACCTCCCACCGATAATTGGCAGTTCTGGTACCGCACGCATAGATAAGAGTCGTGGAGCACCATTTTGCACAACGATGTTTTCTTCATGCACCATGATAAGTCCATCTCCATAATTTAGTGACGGCTCTAGTGTGATTACCATATTTTTCTCTAAAACAGTTTCATCAAAATCCGCATGAGAAGGCCATTCCGTGAGTTGCATTCCAAGACCATGGCCGTATCTGCCAACCTCACCTCCTTGATCATCCATCTCTGAAATGACATTTTGCATGGCCTGAAATAAATCACGGCAAGTAGTACCCGGCCTTGCGGCAGTCATACCCGCTTCTGTTGCCCGCCACAAAGTGTCGTGTACGCGGTGCGACAACTCATTGGCTGTTTCAATAGCATAATTACGATCAAAGTCACAAAAATAACCGTCAAATGTTGCGCCTGTGTCTAACATCAAAATATCTCCTGACTGTAACGGCCTCTGTGAAGGTGGTGAAATTATATCGCGATAACCTCCTTGATCTGCTCCTCCTGCCAAATATGGGACATCATCCGCTCCTTGTGCCAGGCATTCCATGCGGAAAGCGCGAAAGACTTCAGCAAGCGGTTGACCTTTGTAAAATATCTCGTTTGCTCGCTCAAAGGTCCGCGAGGCAATGTTGCAAATATGTGAAATTTTCTCAATTTCTGCTTCTGATTTCACCATTCGCAAACTACGCAGAATATCTGTAGCATCAACCAACTCCATTCCCTTCAATCCAGACATCAAGCTTTCGTAATCTCCAAGAGGCATTCGCAAACTTGTTTCGTGGCCTTTCATGATGCCCAGTCGTGAACCTCGTATAGACAGTGGCTCAAGTAAATCAAGCAACAGGGTGATACCATCATCTTTTGGGCAAGGTGCACCCCATGTCCGAATATCCTCAATCCAAGTTTTTTGCATTAAAGCAGCACCAATTTCTGGAATAACTGCAATAGGTTTTTTATCAGCAGGAATGAAAAGAAACCAGGGGCGTGTTGGGCTTTGCCAAAACTGCGTATGAAATCCGCTGAAATAACGTACTTCAGGTTCTGTCATTAGCAAAATCCCAGCTAAATCTTCTACTGTCATCAATTTTTGTGCTCGTTTTAGACGAACCTCGAACTCACTAACAGGAAAACCTCGAACAGGGCTATCCATCATCTTTGCCTCCTTTAATTATCTGGTCAAATATTTCAGTATCAGTAACTCCTTCGGTGCCAATCAACAAGACGCGTGAGTTCATATCCAAACCAAGTTTTTCTCTCAAACGAGGCTGTTTGGATGCACAAACAAGTACCGCCAGACCAGCAACAGCACTTTCCCCAGCCTTGATAACAGGGTCATTGCCTTCAGGACATGCTAGAAGCCGAACAGTTGGAGGTACAATATTATCAGGAATGGTTATAAAATCGCTCGCTTCTTCTGATAAAACCTCCCAAGCCATATCCGAAGGCTCTCCGCAGGATAATCCAGCCATAATCGTTTCTTCTTTAATTCTAACACTTGTCAGCTTATTAGCTTTAGCACATTCAAAAAGACAGGCAGCCAATTCTGACTCGACAATCACCACTCTCGGAGTTTGATCTCCCCAAAAATGTCTTAAAGCAGAAGCAACTGAGGCGGCAAAACCACCGCAAGCACTTTGCAGGAAGATATGCGTGGGTGCCCGTGTCAGTTTCTCATTAATCTCACTTGTCAGCACACCATAGCCCAGCATAACATCTCTAGGCGGCTCAAAGTAACCGGGCCATGAAGTATCTGAAACAACAATCCATTTGTTTTTATCAGCTTCAATACGAGAAAATTCAACCGAATCATCATAGGTGCCATTTATACGGATTACTTCTGCATCGAAATTTCTCATAGCGGATGCTCGTTCCTCACTTACTTTTGCATGAATATAAATTTTGCAGGGAACACCAAAACGTTGACAACCCCAGGCGAGAGAACGTCCATGATTGCCGTCGGTTGCAGATACCATTGTAATTTCAGCTGCTTCTCTAGAGTATTTTCCAAGACGAATATCCCTTAATGAAACTTTACGATCTAATAAGTTAGATATTTGTCGCTGTAAAACACGCAGCGCAGCATAGGAACCCCCGAGAGCCTTGAAACTACCCAATCCAAATCTAGGACCTTCATCTTTGTACAAAATATTATCGAGAGCTAGACTTGCAGCCAGTTCTTCCAGGTGAAAAAGAGGTGTCGGTGTATAACCTTCCCATTGGGAAATTTCTTCAATCGCTGTTACAAAATCCTCAGTCGGAAGCCACTCCTGTACCGCCTTGTACGAAAAAGGTTTACCAGATACATGACCAAGAATAGCGTTTTCAAATACATTTGACATTAGGAATCATTACTTAAATGGAAGCATTAATTAAGGGATCTTATTTTAAAATATTCTGAAACTAAAATAGATTTATTGAAGTTTCTTAACTAGGAAGGCGTAACACCACGTAGGCGTTCTGTACGACGCCGCAACAGTTCCACAGTAGTTAATAATAGGATGGAGATAATAACGAGAATGGTTGCCGCAGAAAGAATGGTCGGACTGATTTCCTGGCGAATTCCGGACCACATTTGGCGGGGAAGAGTGACCTGTTCAGGACCTCCTACAAAGAGCACAATCACTACTTCATCAAAGGAAGTGATAAACGCAAAAAGTCCTCCGGAGATAACTCCAGGCAAAATCAACGGCATTTGGATTTTGAAAAAATTATGGAAAGGGCTTCCGCCCAGACTGGCTGCAGCCCTGGTTAGATTTTGATCAAAACCGACTAAAGTGGCTGTCACCGTAATCACGACAAATGGCAGGCCAAGGACAGTGTGAGCAAAAATCAAACCGGTGTAAGTTGCAACGAGGTTGAATTTTGCAAAAAAGAAAAATAGACCCGATGCAGTAATTATCAGCGGGACTATCAGCGGGGAGATCATGATCGCCATAATCACTTTGCGATATGGCATGTGCGGACGACTGAGTCCCAGTGCAGCCATGATACCAAGTGTGGTAGCCAGAAATGTAGCTATAATACCGATAAACAAACTGTTCTGAGCACCTCTTACCCATCTGTCGGTACATACTGTCGTAATGCCCGGATCAGAACAATCACCGATCAGTATTTTGTACCAGCGCATCGAGAACGCTTCAGGTTCGAACGCAAGCATTTCCGAAGTGAACTGCAAAAAAGGAGCAGATGAAAACGAAATCGGAATCACCGCAATAAGCGGTGCCACTAGGAAGAAAAGCACAGTAGCGCAAATCGCCAAATAAATATAGTGCCAAAGACGTTGAAGCGGAGTCGCATAAACGGGAAGTGCCATAGTCAGCCTAGTTTCATGTTGTCAATGCCCACGATCTTATCATAGACCCAATACAATATCAAAATTGCACCCAGCAAAACAGTGCCCATAGCTGCTGCCAATCCCCAATTGAGGGTAGTCTGCATGTGATAGGCCACCATGTTTCCGATCAACGTTCCATCCTTTCCTCCTACCAATTCCGGAGTGATGTAATAACCGATAGCAACAATGAAAACCAATATCACACCCGCGCCCACCCCCGGAAGGGTCTGTGGCATATACACCTTAAGGAAAGCCAAAGATGGCGTGGCCCCCAGATTTTGTGCTGCTCTCATATAGCTAGGTGGGATTCCCTTCATCACGCTGTAAACCGGAAGGATCATGAACGGCAACAGAATTTGAATCATAACAATGACTGTGCCGGTAAAATTATACATCATCGGCAGCCTGTTTTCATCAGAAAGAATGCCGGTTAAAACAAGTGTATCATTGATCACGCCCTCCTGTTGGAGCATTACCATCCAGGCTACAATGCGGACAAGCAAAGATGTCCAAAATGGCATCAAGACACAGATCATTAATAAATTTGAATACCTGAGCGGTAAGGTTGCCAAAAGATGTGCGGTGGGATAAGCCAAAAGGAGGCATCCTATCGTGACGATGAAACTCAATAGTAATGTCCGCCACCAGAGCATCACATAAACCTGCCTTTCGTCTGGTTGCATTACAATATTCTTATCCTCGTCAAATTTTCGGTCAAAAGCGTTCAGGAAATACCCACTCGTATATGGGTCTTTCATGACAACGAGAGATTGCCAGAATGCCACATCTCCCCAGCGTTTGTCTATCTTTATCATGGCCTCCTTGAACGGAGGATTTTCGATTTTTTTGATATTTCGTACAGATTTTTTGATCAGACTTTTCCAACCCGGTTTTTCGTAGTTCAGCCTAGTGCTGGATTTCCCTGCTAAAAATTTATGAGCCGAACTGAGATCCTTGTAGAGAGCTTTAAAAAATTTTTCATCTGGAACAGTCTGCTCATCCCAGCCTTTCAACACTTTAAAAATCTTGCTGCAAGCAGCGTTCTTTAGCGGGGTCAGGTAAGAACAAATGTCAAACTGTGCACGTTTTTCAAAAGCGCGTTTTTCTTTTTTTGTACCTTGATAGTCCAAAGCATTTTGGACAATCTTGCTAAGTGGCAACCACGTCTCGACTTCACCCCAAATTGGATTTATTTTAAGAATCGGTTCTTTGTAAGGCCCTCTTTTAGGAATTTTCACGCGCCAGCCGGGGTCATCCGGATCAACTTGTGTTCCGCTATTGTTGGTAATCAGTAATTTGTTGATGGTGGCAAGGTCAAAGGACATGGCA
>ENA-UPTF01000169-UPTF01000169.1-marine-metagenome-genome-assembly--contig:-NODE-169-length-46012-cov-3.421879_pt1 | contig 46012 bp, 47 predicted proteins | sample MGYA00238166_ERZ767019 | MGnify/ENA primary metagenome ERZ767019 (study PRJEB28930, sample SAMN06266391) | marine metagenome | isolation source: Sea water from 250 m depth | place: Atlantic Ocean | study... | reverse complement strand
GTTGCTCTACCAACTGAGCTACGGTGGCAATTCGTTAAAAAATTTCTCAATTAAGTTTTAGTTTGGTATTTTCTGAATATATGTACCAATCTTCAGAAGATAATGGAAGAAAAGGTACAGCCTTTTAAATTACATATATATTATAAAATATATCAATCCAATATTATTATATAGTTTTTATACAAGGAATAGTGGCATAATTGTTGCTGCTATACTTTTTTTATTTTATACCCTTTAATTGTATCTTCAACGACAAAGCCATGTTTTTCTATCTCATTACGCAATCCATCTGCAATAGCCCAATCCCCTTTACCCCGTGCTTCCTCACGTAGTTTAGCCAAAGAAATTATTTCTGAAGGTATAATCTCCATTTGAGGAAGCAATCCAAAAATATTCTCAAACGCATCAATGAAGTTTTTTGCTTCTAACAATAATTCCGGGGATTCTGTACTCCTATCCATTTTTTTATTTACTTTCTTCATCCAGTCAAAATACACAGCAAAAGCTCTTGGGGTATCAAGGTCATCATCCAATGCAGAGCAGAATTGATGGAATTCATTAGGAAAAATCACTGCGTCATTTGATGTCAACTCATTCTGTGTAACACGTTCTTTAAAATCTGATAGTCTATGAAGTACCTTATCAGCTTGATGTTTTTTGGCGCTGGAAAATATTATTTTGGTACGGTAATGACCAGAGAGCAATTGATATCTAATATTTTCAGCAGAAAAACCCATATCTCTGAGGTCAGATATTCGATAATAATTTCCCATGGATTTACTCATTTTTCTTCCTTCAACCAACAAGTATTCTGAATGGAGCCAGAAATTCACAAAAGGTTTACCCCTTAAATATAAAGACTGGGCAATCTCATTCTCATGGTGAGGAAACTTATTATCCACTCCTCCACAATGTAGATCAAAATGTTCTCCAAGATACTGAGTGCTCATTGCAGAACATTCAATATGCCAGCCAGGGCGACCTGGCCCCCAAGGTGAATCCCAATATATATCTCCATCATCTTTCTTTTTACTCTTCCATAAAACAAAATCTTGTGGCTCATCTTTTTCATATTCATCGTTATCCATTCGTTCTGTAACTCTCTGCTTCGATAATTTAATTCGCACCAGTCTTCCATAATCAGGATCACAACCTATATTGAAGTAAACGGAACCATCATCATTCTTATAAGCGTATCCTTTGTCCAACAATTTCGAAATCATTTGAATCATCCCAGGAATATGTTCTGTTGCCCTTGGATATACATCTGCTGGAATTATCTTTAGCCATGCAATATCCTTGAAGAATTGATCAGAATATTTTTTGGTAATCACATTTAGTGGTTTATCTTCTTCGCGTGAACGATTGATGGTTTTGTCATCTACATCTGTTATATTCATAACATGAAATACATTATACCCTCTAAAAAGAAGATACCGCTTCAATAAATCTTCAAATAAAAAGGTTCTAAAGTTGCCAATATGTGCTTCATCGTAAACAGTGGGACCGCATGTATATAAACCAACTTTATCGTTTTGTATTGGTTCGAAGATCTCTTTTTTCCGAGAAAGACTATTGTAAAAACACAAAGACATTATAAACTCATTTCCAGGATACAACTTATAAGTTTTATAAATGATAGACCATCAGCTTTCGCTGATATTGGTACTAAACTAGTGGATGTCATACCGGGCAAGGTATTCATTTCTAGAAAAAAACACTTATCTTCTTTATCTAATAAATAATCAGCACGTCCATATACCTGGCACTCCAAAGCTTTAAATAATCTTTTAGTATCTTTTTGGATTTCTATTGTTAAATATTGACCTAATTCTGCTGGGCAAATATATTCGCTCATCCCAGGTGTATACTTACATTCATAATCATATAATTCATGTTTGGAGCGAATCTCAACAATCGGCAGAACCTTTTCACCAAGAATTGTAACAGTTATCTCTCGTCCACGGACGAATTTCTCAGCAATAATATTATCGCTATACTGCATTGCATGATTAATTGCTTCAGACTTACCATTTATGTTACGAACAATTGAAAGGCCTACAGTGCTACCCTGGTCATTCGGCTTTATTACCAACGGGGTATTCAAGGATATCACATCATCAATACTATGAATAATTTCCCAATCTGGAGTTAATAAACCAAGGCTCCGGGCTACATTTTTGCTTTTGTCTTTGTTCATGCACAATGACGAAGCAAAAGCTCCAGACCCAGTATATTTAATGTTATTCTCATCCAACCAAGCCTGGATTATCCCATCCTCCCCCACCGTACCGTGTAATGCATTAAATACAAGATCCGTTGATCGTAACAATGGGAGGAATTTTTGATAATTTGTGCGAAAAGATAATTCCAGTATTTCATGCCCTAATTCACGACAGGCAATTGCAACAGCTTTCCCAGTTTTTAGAGATATATTCCGCTCAGCACTTGGCCCGCCCATGAGAATACCTATTTTCATTGAATAAGTAGTTCAGAACCTTCCTTAATGTTACTTACTGTAAAAGTAGGACTAATAACATCCTGGAGTTTATGTTTCGTTTGCTTGCCTCGTCCGGTTAATACCAGCATAGTTTCCATACCAAGCATATCTCCGACTTGTATATCTGCAGGGGAATCACCTATCATTAAACAATTTATTAGATCAAGACCGTGTTCCGTCTTAGCTTCTAAAAACATTCCAGCCCCCGGCTTTCTTCGCTCTGTTGCATTATCTGGATGTTCCATACAAACGTAAATCCCCAATAAAGGAATTCCATGCCTTTTGAATTCGGTTTTGATAAAGTTATGAATAGCATGAAGGTCTTGCTGGTGAATCAAACCCCGAGCTACACCTGATTGATTGGTCATTATACAAAACCTGTTGCCATGCATTGAAAGCTCTTTGAGGGCAGGAATAGTAAATTCAAATAATTTAAAATCATTTAATTTACTTATATAGCCAGGATCAGGATTAAGCGTCCCATCTCTATCTAAAAATATACAGTCGTACGATTTTTTCATTAAATCAAGTTCCGGTCAATATCCTTTAATCGAATCCCACCAAATATGAAATAAATCGAACCTATGATCAAAAAGGGGAAATAATTGGACGCATGAGAAACCAATGCAAAATTCAATGCCTCTTCACTCGAAACAGAAAAAATTAACATAATAGCAAATTTTACTCCAGCATCATACGTGCCCATTCCCCCTGGTAATGCTGGAATCGCAATCGCAATCGATCCCATAACCAGAATAATACCTGCACCCATTAAACCAATATCATCAAGATGAGTTGCATCTAATAAATAATAGGTCATGGTGAAATATGTAATCCACAATAAAGCACTAAATATGAATAATTGTAACATATGTTTTGATCTTGTGATCATTGTTAATCCATCAAATATTTTTTCTATTATGTTAAGAAGTTTTTCACCAATTCCATGTTTAAAAATATTATTTCTCTTCAGTACCGCAAGCCAATTCCAACGATAAGAAATAATGATGATAGTAATTGCAATGACAGTTGTTCCAATAAATACTATAAGTGATAATTGTATTACAGAATTTTGCATTGGTATCCAAGGTAGAAGAAGAAGCAATATAATAACAACTGTGAACGCATCTATAATCCTTTCAAGCATTACTGTCCCAAAAGCCTGGGACACCGTCAATGTTCTGCCAACAGATACAGAATAAGCTCTTAACAACTCCCCAAGACGAAAAAATAGGATGCTATTACCAAAATATCCAATCATTGTGGAAGCAAAAAGTGGATGCAATGGAATATGTTCCACCGGTTTCAAGATATATTGCCAGCGTTTGGCTCGAATCACTACACTAATAATCAACAATATTACTGATAGCATGAATGAATGCCATTTAACAACTAATAAATGATTCCATAGAATATCAAAATTCTCACCTTGAAACGCAAAATAGATACCGAATGCACTGATAAGAAAAAGGATAGAAATTTGAGACAGCTTATTCACGAAGATCAATCACATCAAAGTGGGTCGTTTCATAATCAGGAATAGAATTTTCCGATAATTTCTCAGAACTTAGTATTTGAATACGAATATTCTGGCCATCCCCTGCACTCAATTCCAAATCGGTTGGTTGCCCAAGACCGGAATTTAGACGTAGTACACCTGACAATTCCCAATCGGGTACGGTAAACAATATTCTATAACCACTTTTCTCCAAGATGGCTGGTTCACGTTTGATTCCCTCCATATTGCCAGTTAAAATATCAAATATGTTCACACTACTCGGAATTGATAAATCATATATGATCTGTTTAGCATGCTTATTGATAGTTGTAATAGTATCCCCATTAACAATGATACGCTGCTTCTGGGAGTCATAGACGTAATAACCGTCTTGCAGATAATAAAACGTACCGGCTGTTGTATAACTCTCACCAAATTGTGTCTGATGAAAGTTAATATTCATGCGAATACCACTATCCTGATGAATGAATCGTAGGAAAGAATCAAAAATATCTTCCTGACTAATTCCTAATGATGTAAACAATCCGGAAAAAATAATAAAACGGATCATTTAGAGAAAATTAATCGCGGATAATTTCCAGATATGATTCATCAACCAGGACCTCCCTAGCCTTACTCCCTGTAAAAGGGCCAACAACACCAGCTTGTTCCATTTCATCAACAAGTCGTGCTGCTCTTGAATAACCAACTTTCAAACGCCTCTGCAGTAAGGATATAGATCCCTGCTGATGTGTTATCACCAATGAGACGGCTTCTCGGAAAAGTTCATCAGTCTTGCCATCATCTCCGCTATAATCGGACAATGTGGCTTCCCGCACAGAAGGCAGTATAATTTCGTTTGCTTTAGGCTGATCACAGATATGTTCCATTACCGCTTCTATTTCTTCAAGAGAAAGGAAAGCATTATGCATGCGGACCGCTTCGGATGTCCCTGTACCTAAATGGAGCATGTCTCCCCGTCCGATCAGTTTTTCTGCACCAGGTTGGTCAATAATTGTTCGAGAATCAATTTTCGTTGCAACCTGAAAAGCAATCCTTGATGGGAAATTTGCTTTAATCACACCCGTGATCACATCCACTGATGGACGTTGAGTAGCAATGACAAGATGAATCCCAACGGCTCGAGCAAGTTGGGCTAATCGAGCAATTGGAGTTTCTACATCTTTGGCACTCATCATCATTAGATCGGCCAATTCATCAACAACCAAGACAATAAAAGGCATAATGGCCTCACCTTGAATCCCCATTTTTTCATTGTACTCATCGATATTTCTCACCACTGCTTCAGCCAAAACATTGTAACGTCTATCCATTTCATTCTCTAAGGCCCTTAATGCTAGAATTGCATTCTCTGTAGTTGTTACGATCGGTTCGGATATATCCTCCATTTTCAATAAGTGATAACCATCTAATTTTTTATAGAGTGTCATTTCGACCTTTTTGGGATCAATCATGACAAATTTCACTTCGGCCGGTGTTGCTCGATAAAGAATACTACAGATAATCGAGTTGATACATACTGATTTACCTGATCCCGTGGTTCCAGCAATAAGCAGATGAGGCATTTTTGCCAAATCAAGAGTAGCTATTTCTCCAGATGTGGTCTTACCTACAGCCAATGACAACAATGAATGAGCATCAACAAATTCTTGACTATTGACAACAGACTTGAAATAAACAGTTTCAGGATTACGATTCGGAATTTCAATTCCCACCGATGATTTTCCTGGAATGGGGGCTATGACTCTTACCCTACTCGCTTCCATAACACGAGCAAGATCATCAGACAATTGTACGAATTTATTGACCCTTACCCCTTCTGCTGGTTCCACCTCGAACAATGTAATAATAGGTCCAGGATGGACATTGACTACCCGACCTTCCACGCCAAACGTGGATAATGATTGAGTCAAAAAATTGGCTCTATCAATCAGCTCATCCCGACTCATCGTATCAGAAATATTAACAGGTGTTTCAAGAAGGTCCGTGATCGGTAAGTGATATTTTCTTTCCGATTGATGCCTTTCTTCCAGATCATCAATTAATACTTCCTCAGTGGAGGCCATTTCACCCACATGAATATCATTATTATCTGTTTCATCTTGGTTGGTCTCGGCAACTATCGTTTCACCATCCCTATCAGCAACAGACTTATTTTCCTCGATATTTTTTTCAACTAAATCCTCGGCCTCCACCATAACCGAACGGTCTTCATCCTCACTTAATAAATCTAATTTATGGTCACCTTCCTTTTTTCCGTTGTTCGTCTCCTGATCTTCTTTTGATTTTGGTTCAACATCATTTTCATCCATCTTTTTTTTCTCATCAATCTTGGAAATAAGTTCCTGTGTATGCCTACGTTTTACATTTTCCTTTTCCTTATATTTTATAACCAAACTACGTTCCGTTCTCCATGCTTTCCACTTCCCATTTATCATTGCAATGGGTGTATAAAGGTTCCAAGTAAAATATCCGCGAAATAGCATTAGCCAACCGGAAATGACTAACAGAACAACTCCCGCTGGACCCAAAAAGTCAATGAAAAACTGTGTAACAAGACCACCTATTAGTCCTGATGGCAAATAATTCAATTCATCCGATTGAGAATTCAGAATCAATATTAGACCTATTGAGATAGAAAGCAGACAAAGGGCTCCAGAGAGATAGGCCGATGGACGAAATAATATCTCTAATTTTCTTTTACTGAAAAGGAACCAACCCCAAACAATCCCCAAAAGTGGCAAAATAAAAATCGGATAGCCAAAACCAAGTTTTATACCAAAATAGGCAACTGCGACACCCAACCTGCCCATTGGATTTTCCACCTTGACGCTGGGCGAAATGGTGGGTTCTTCTTGGGGATTAAAACCGCCTAAACTGACCAATATAAAAAAGGACAGGGCAATAATAAAAATCCCGAGTATTTCTAAACGGCGTTCTTCCTTCATTGAAGGTGTTTGTGTATGTGGATAAATGCGATGGAATTATACGGATATTTTGATAATAAATAAAAAACTAATGTTCATTATTCATCCTCAATCCTCCTTTAATAAATTAGTGGAATTGGAATCACGAAATCCATCGCATCATAAAAAATAATTAAGCTTATGAGCTACTTGGTTGCGGTGCCATTTTTATATAGCGGTGACTCAGCAATTATCGCAGATTTATTTTGCCCCCTTATATTGACCATAATTTCTGTGCCTGGTGTGTGATGCGGCAGGGTAACATATCCCATCCCTATACCTTTTTCCAGGGATGGGCTCATGGTCCCACTAGTTACAATTCCGATTTCATTGCCATTTTTCAGAATCATAAATCCCCGACGTGGTATGGCTAATTCCTTCATTGTGAAACAAACTAATTTTCGATCTGGATTTCCCATTTTTTCAATAATTGCTCCGCGACCAATAAAATCACCTTTATCTTGCTTAATAATCCAGCTTAATCCAGCTTCAACAGGACTTGTATTTTCATCGATATCATTTCCATACAAGACATACTTCATTTCCATCCGAAGAGTATCGCGACAACCCAATCCAGTTGGTACAAGGCCATCTTTTTCGCCTAAATCCATTAAAGCATCCCAAATAAGTACAATAGAGTTGGTTTTCGCATAGATCTCATAGCCGAGTTCACCTGTGTAGCCTGTCCTCGCAATCATAGCAGTTGTACCAGCAATTCTTTCATATTCAATAAAATGATAGAAAGCTATATCAGATAAATCAGAACTGACAATGCGCTGTAATATATTGCGAGATTTTGGTCCCTGTATTGCGATCAAGGACATTTCATCACTATGGTCTTCCAGATATACATTTTTTCCCAAATTTGAATACAGCCATTGGTAGTCCTTTTTACGGGTAGTAGCATTGACCACCAACATATAACCATTTGCCTTTTTATAGATCAACAAGTCATCAACAATTCCCCCGCTATCGTAGCACATGGCAGAATATTGAGCCCGTCCTTCATATAATTGTCCTACGTCATTTACCGTCATTTTCTGTAAAAAAGATTCAGAATCTGGTCCAGATAAGTGGAATTCACCCATATGACTCACATCAAACAAACCTGCATTGTTGCGAACGGAATTATGTTCCTGGATAATACTGGTATAATAGATTGGCATCAAATAGCCACCAAAGGAAACCATGTTGCCATCTAAAGATACATGTCGCGCGTAAAGTGGGGTTTTCTTCGAGTCATTCAAGATACGATCCATGCTTTGAATTTTTCCAGCCCTTCATGGATATCATCTATTTCTATGGCGGAATATGCTAAACGTATAAAATGGCTTTCATCACCTGGAAAAGATCTACCGAAGTGTTTTCTGGTACAGAAAGAGACTCCAGTTTCAACAAGTGCCTTTTTTCTAAACTGTTCTATATCAAGAATACCTTTTCTATTTAACAGTTTCGTTACATTTGGAAAGATATAAAATGTGCTTTCAGGCACAGCTACCTGAATTCCTTCAATAGAGTTCAGAGATCTCATAGCCGCGTCACGACGATCTTTCAATTGCGATAAAATACGACTGGAGCCGTTTCCATCACCAGTTAGAGCATCAATCATGGCCCATTGCAAAAAGTGATTTGTGCAGGACTCATCATTTAAATTGATCTGAGCAATATGGTGAATTAATTTTCTCGGTCCAATTGTACCCCCCATACGCCAACCGGTCATAGCATATTTTTTAGAAAATGTATATAGGATTGCTGTGCGCTCCTGCATCCCCGGAATGGATACAATTGAAATTGGCGGCTCATCATCATAACGAATCTCAAAATAAGCATCGTCCGCTAATACCCAGAGGTCATGCTTGATAGCGATTTCCGCAATCGCTTCCATCTCATCTTTACTAGAAGCTGCACTTGTAGGATTCTGATAATTGTTATATATCAATGCTTTAGTTTTTTCAGAAATACTGGCTTTCAACTGATCTATATCAATTGTAAATCCTTTATCTGTCTCAAAATAGCTATAAGGTTTTGCAACACCCCCTTGATATTCTATTTGTGACTCATAAATAGGATAACCAGGATTGGGGTACAGAACTTCATCTCCACGGTCCATGACTGCAGAAATGAATTTCCAAATAGTTGGTTTCCCACCAGGTTGAATTACCACATTTTCAGCTGTATAATCGACGCCTCGGCGAAAACCTACATCTTGGGAGAGTACATCACGTAATTCCGGAATTCCTTCAGAAGGACAATAACCTGTCTTACCATCACGCATATGCTTCAAAGCTGCTTCTTGAATATTTAACGGGGTAGATAGGTTTAAATCACCTAAATGAAATGGATATACCTTATGCCCTTTATTTGCCCGGGTTTTAGCCTCTAAGGCTACAGAAAAAGCTGTTTCAGTTCCTAAACGATGGAGCCGAGATGCATATCGCATACTAAAACATTAAATGTTGGAGTGCCTTTTTGATAACTGATTCCAGTTCACCCTTAAGCTCACCAGATTGTTTAATTTTATCTAAAGCTTGGTTAGAATGTTTATGTTTATATCCAAGGGCCGTAAGTGCATTCAAAGCATCCCGATAAAGGCCAGAAACGGTTTGATCAAGTTCTTCAAATCCTAGCGAATCATTATCCGCCTTGGTAAATTTTTCTTTCAACTCTACAATAATACGTTTTGCGGTTTTGGCACCAACGCCTGGTATCGCTGTCATTGCAGCCACATCTCCCTCTATTACCCTATTCCTGAGCTTATCTGGACTGATACCGCTTAAAATGGTAAGAGCGAGTTTAGGCCCAATACCACTGATACCAATAAGTTGAAGAAATGTTTCTCGTTCCCTTGATGTTTGGAAACCGTATAGGTCAAGTACATCATCGCGAACGTGTAGATATGTTAACAACAAAGTTTTTTTCCCTTTTGCAGGCATAGCTTCAAGGGTGTTTATAGTTGATAATACTTTTAGGCCAACACCACCTGTTTCCAAAACAGCATAGTTTGGAGTTTTTTTCAAGATCATGCCATGGATCTGATCAATCATAGAAATCGATTTTGATTAATAAAACAAAGTCCAACGGCCATGGCATCAGAAATATCAATAGGATTTGGTGGATTCTTCAATTTTAAGATTTGACTTACCATGAACTGCACCTGCTCTTTCGTTGCTGATCCGTTGCCGCAAACAGATTGTTTAACCTTACGCGGAGCAAATTCAGCAACTTTAATACTTGCTCGCGCGGCCGATAGAAGTATTGTTCCTCGAGCCTGTCCTAATATCATTGCAGATTTTACATTTTTACTATAAAACGAATCCTCTATGGCTAATATATCTGGATCAAATTTATCATTAAGTTGATTCATTTCATTAAACAGATAAAAAAGACGTTTCTCTAGTCCTTGTTTCTTTGGTGGCCGAATAGCACCATAAGCAATCAAAGAAGTTTCCAATCTGGAATGGTCTATAATACTAAAACCTGTTATACCTATTCCCGGGTCTATCCCTATTACACGCATGATATTTAATATTTAAATAGAAGATATTCCTTCCAAATCAAAATTTGAGTAAACACGGTTCACATCAGCATTATCATCTAACAACTTCATCAATTTTTGAAACTTATAACCATCTTCAATCGATACTTTCTGATACGAATTCGGAATCAGCTCTATATCAGCCGAGTTGACTACGCATCCTTGTGATACTAAAAATTCTCTTACATCCATAACTATCCCCGGCTCAGTAAATACAAAGTAATTTTTTTCATTCACCTCGAAATCATATGCACCAGAATCCATCACAATGTTAAAAAATGTTTTTTCGTCACTCTCTGTTCTATCTAATATAATCAAACCCCTTCTTTTAAACATCCAGGACACACTTCCGTTCTCACCCATACTTCCGTTGTATTTATTTAAGATACTTCTAACATCAGCCACTGTTCGATTCCTATTGTCCGTTATAACATCTATTAGAATAGCTACACCACCAGGCCCATAGCCCTCATAAGTGATTTCCTCGTAGTTCACTCCATCCAATTCACCGGTTCCTTTATGAATTGCCCTTTTAATATTTTCCAGGGGCATATTATTTGACTGGGCATTAGATACGGCTTTACGAAGACGAGGATTAGCATCAACATCACCACCACCAATCCTAGAAGCAACCGTAATCTCCTTAATGATTTTTGTGAAAATCTTACCGCGTTTAGTGTCCTGGGCGTTCTTTCGATGGCGGATATTTGCCCATTTACTGTGTCCAGCCATATATTTTTATAATTAAGAACAGAAACTACTGAGTATATATAGACAGCTTCAACCTGTTATAGATTACAACCAAGAATTGAAAAATTAGGAAACTTACAGGCCCTTATTTGCATCAAGTAAAGCGTCAATATCAATCCTTGCACGTACAATCCAAGCTTCAGTTATCCCCCTCTTAATTATTATTTTTTGATGTTTTGCAGCCGCTTTTCTCGTAGGAAAATTACCAAACCGCAGCTTATATAATGGTGCTTCAAAATCAAGGTAAATCGTATCCCCTAACAATTCTTGCAATTGCGAAACTTTGTCATAAGCATCTGCAGAAGAAACTGTTTCAAAAACCTGTATACGAAACCCATCCTCACTTAGCTTACTACCTCTACGTAGAGAATCCAGAAGTTTGAGCTGCTTACTATCCAATACTTTATTCAAAATCAAAGGGAATTCTGGTAACGGCTCTCTGACCGTATTCATATCAAACCAAAACAAAGAATCCGGATATTGTGAATAACAGACATTGATAAGAAAGAAAATTGAGGTCAATCTAATCATAAAGCACGCATTGTATTTGTTGTTATCCAACCTGTTTTCCCATCGATTAATATAATCTCTACCCAACCTTCCTGTGATTGATCCAAATCCACCAAGGTACCTTCATTGATGCGGAATAATACAGTATTCTCTCCATAAAATGGACCAGAATAAGCTTCTACACCATTTTCAATAATAATTCCTTGGCGGGTATTTTTTTCCTGGAAAAATTTTTCTAAGGCAATACCATGAATCAACATAGCAGAAATGACAAGTATACTGATACATTTCCTAATCATAATGTTTCCTATCCAACCAAATTGCAAATTCATAAAAAGTGATGCTTCCAGAAATAATAACAAGCTACCAATCATGATGAATTCCTGTATCGTAAAATTATTTTTTAAATCACGGTATAATCGAAGAAGGAAAAATGGTTCAGGCAACACCAATCGATCTATAATACGAGAGTTTGCAATTTCCAGATTTTGATGAATATCATTATCCCTGGGAGATAGTTTAATCCCTTTGTTGTATGCCCATATAGCCTTTCCTATTTCATGGGATCGAAAATAAGAATTTCCTAGATTATAATAGAGATCAGCATTTTCCTGATCTTGCTCCAGAATTTTCTCATATTTATCAATTGCATCATCAAATCGGCCATTTATAAACGACTGGTTACCATATTCAAAGAGCAAATCAATATCCTGGGCTATGATTGGTCCAAGGAAAAGAATGATTATACAATATTTCATTTCCCTATTACCTTATCAAGTTTTTTTAATATGATAATAGTTTCATCAATTATAGTCGATTCGCGATCAAGTCCCTCAGGCCCAAAACGGCCGGCATCACAGGTGTTTAAGTGGTCCAATAGGAAAATAAAATCATTATTATCCAAATATTTTGAAAGGAATTCTTTAACCATGTTTGGATCCAGATTGTCAGTGGATAATTGTAACCTATCATGCAAATATTTGTAAACTGCGCTGGTAGCCAAGTCAAAAGGGTCACCGGTACCTGACCTAAGATCTCGGCATGCTTTTTTCAGGGAATCTTTTGCCTTTCGATCAGAGGCTGTTCGCACCCGGTATCCAAGCAAACTTCCGACTAAGGGCGGTGCAAAAAATAATAAAACAGACATTCCATATATAGATAATATCCACGGAGAAAGAGTTGGTGCGTTAATTCGTTTCCATGGCATCTTTTCAGTATGTATATACCTAATGTCTCTTCCCAAAAGTTCTATTTCTCGTTTGGAGAACCCGGAACCCATAGCTAATGTTTCCTCTCCAGCAAGAATAGGAATTGTGACCGCATCAGTCTGTATCCGCTTCCAAGATTCTGACTGTGGGTCAAAATAAGACATTTTCACAGGAGGTATTGACACCGAACCTGCCATACGTGGAATTAGGATATACTCAGATGACATGGTACCAGTTAGCGCATCGCGAAACACATCTTTCGTAAAATTTTCCGTTGGTGAAAAAGCTTCTAACTGATTAGGAAACTTAATATCTGGCAGAGTAAACAAGCCCATATTGCCGGTTCCCTTCAGACTAATAGTATAAGTTAATCCTTCATTAACAACTATAGAATCTCTATCTGTTGACGCATCAATACTAAATTGACCTACTGCCCCTGTAAAATCATAGGGCCGCGATTCTGGAAAGTCCTTTATCGTTAGTGATTTTTCCGGAGAATTAAGAACTTTTGTTACTGTTTCAGTAAAAAATGAATCGAAAAATGGATCAAAAAATGGATCTCGGCGACGCTTTGATCTGTTTGCCACCACTTTTGTTTTAAGAGTTAGTGATGGTATAACATGTTTGTCTCCTGGCATGGGAAATAAAGCCACCTGATAAAGTGTGCCTACCTGATACCGCACTCCTGAACGACTGACATTTTTAAAACTCACCTGTCTAGGTCGATAAAGTTCTTCAGCCCAAAACCCGTCAAAATCAGGCAACTCGAACGGATCAATGGATATATTGACTTTTTTAAATATTTTATAGGTAAGAGTGACTTGTTCACCAAGGTATACTTGGTCCTTATCGATTTCAGCTAAAATGAAAAGATCCAAATCCTTGGTTTTTCGATTAGAAGAAACAACTTGAATCTTGATTGGTTTGGTCTTGAACGTCTTTCTTTTGACTTTAACGGTCAAAGAAGGGATACTCAATAGCCCCTCCCGCTTTGGAACAATGGACCAGGTCATGGTCCGAGAATTGGTTATGGCACCATTGACCCATTGCATATTTGTCTGTTGGCTAGGACCGCTGATAATTGAAAAATCTCTTGATATCGACTTAGTATCGACCTTTGGGAAAGATGATGCGTCCTCGGCTACAATCTTAAACGTTATCAGATCGTCTATTGAACAATGGTCCCGATCTACTGATGCTGTGACCTGTAACGCCAATATCGGATTAAGAATGGCAAGACTTAAAATTAGTTGATTATAAAACTTCACCAATCCTTTTCAAGCTTGAGTACTTTAGAACGGGCAATTTGCTGTTTTTGATTTATTTTCTCATTATCCTTTAGAGCATTAAGTATTGCCTCGGCGTTGAGTTGCCGATCAGATTTGTGTTGAGGTTCGGTTTCTTGGTTTTGGATAGAGCTCTTATCAGATCCTTTCTTTTGGTCCTGCTCCCCCTTAGCGGACTGTGGTTGCTGAGGATCATCCTGGTCTCTATTTTCCTCCTCTAAAGAACGCTTTTCCGATTCCTGTTGATCTTCTGATTTTTGATCGCCCTGTTCTTTGTTTTTGTTATCATCATTTTGATCATCTTTATTAGGGTCCTGATCCTTTTCCTGGTTTTGTTCCTGTTCCTCCTGCTTTCTCATCTGTCTTTTCATTAATTCATAATTTATCTTGGCATCATGATCAGATGGATCAAGCATCATTGCCTTTTTATAAAATGCCAAACTTTCATCCATCTTCTGTTGCTCATACAACATATTTCCGATGTTATATAATGCCTTTGATTGAAGCATTCTATCTTTTGTGGATAGTGCTTGTTTAAAACTCTGAAGGGCAGTTTCCTTTTCATCCTGGGAATATGCTGATGCACCTCGACCAAAATGTGCAGCCTTATCGTTATCACGCTTGGATAGAATCAAATCATAATGGGCGCGGGCTGCGTCGTATTTCTGTTCTTGGTAAAGTTTCTGTCCTCTATCCTGGGCGAGAGAGACGCTAAAAAACAAAACTAATATGAAAAATTTTCGAAGTCTCATACCATTATTTCACCGGTTCTCATTTATTAATCGTGTTGGGATAATTAAACTACCTACAAGGCAAAATAGGGCCAAGAAGGCTATCGATTGATAACGTTCCTCATATTCTGAATACTCATGTGAACTGATGGTGCGTTTCTCCATTGATTCAATAGATTTAGCAATATCTATATGTGTATCCTTGTTATTTGTAAAATGAAAGTATTCTCCATTACCAGCGGCTGCTAAATCTTTGAGAATTGCTGGATTCATCAGTGATGTTATAAGTTTACCCTTATTGTCACGTTTATAATCAGAGTGAGAACCATCTTTTGATCTAACTGGTATCAGACTTCCATTCTCAGATCCCACTCCTACTGTATATATTTCAAGTCCTGCTTTAACAGCTCGAGTGGCCAACTCCAAAGCTTGGCCCTCGTGGTCTTCACCATCAGAAATTAATAACATGACTTTGTATTTATCATCCTCATGAGTAAAAGCACTCATGGCGTTTTCCATTGCAGCACTAATGGCAGTTCCCTGAGTAGGTATCATATCAGTATCGATTCCATTAAGAAAAAGTTGTGCTGCTTCATAGTCGGTGGTCAAAGGCAAATAAAGGTGGCTCGTACCAGCAAAAATAATGATCGCTACCCGGTCACCCTTTAAGTTCGAGATTAGCTGCCCAATCTCGAACTTAGCCTTAGCTAATCTGGATGGTTTAACATCTTCGGCATCCATACTGGTTGAAGTATCGAAAGCAATAACAAGATCAACCCCTTTGCGTTCCACAGGACGTACACGTGTACCAATCTGTGGTCCGGAAGCTGCTAAGATCAGGAACGATAGTCCCAAGAAAAATAATCGGGACCGCCATTGTTTTTTATTCAAATCCAATCGAGCCAAAATCGCAGCTTGAACATTGTCAGATGTGTTCGAGAAAAAAACCCTTTGCGACCTCTCTCCTCTTCTATGAAAAGCCCAAAGAATTATGATCAATACAAAAAACCCAAGTACCCAAATGTAACGAAATGCCATTATGTTCTATAGCGGGAAATAATGTTTCTAAAAGTTTCCATTCCAAGACCGGCAAAAAACGCAGGTATAAGAAACCAACCATAGATCTCTCGGTGGCGTGTAAACTCTTTTACCTCAATATCAGAACGTTCTAATTGGTCAATTTCATTATAGATTGCAGATAACGCAGTTTCATCGGTGGCCCTGAAATATTTACCCCCCGTTTTCTGGGCAATTTCCATCAGTGTGTCTTCATCAATCTCATTACGAATTAAACCTCTGCCAGGTATTCGGGTGTAAGACTGATTTGTCCCGGCTCCAATAGTGTAGATACGTACATCAAATTCTGCTGCAAGGTCGGCTGCTGTAACAGGTTCAATTTCGCCAGAATTATTACTGCCATCTGATAAAAGAACCATAACCTTACTTTCCGCTTCGCTATTGCGCAACCGGTTAGTAGCATTTGCAATAGCCAGTCCGATAGCAGTTCCATCATAATCAGTAGAAACAATTGTAACTTCATTTAACAAATCTCGAAGAACATCTAAATCAATGGTAAGCGGACATTGGATAAAGGATTGTCCAGCAAATACAATCAACCCAACACGATCACCATTACGGCCAGATATAAAATCATTAGCTGTCCGCTTGACAACCTCCAGACGGTTTGGTGGAAAATCATCCGCAAGCATGCTACTACTGATATCTATAACTAAAACCATATCAATCACATCCACTTTATTCTGTTGCAAATGGTCAACCAATTGTGGTCTTGCCAGCGCGGTGATCACCAAACAAAGAATGATTAATTGAGTAGCAAGCAAAAGATTAGCACGGCGGCGGCCTCTTTTCATCAGAGCTTCAGAAAAGAATAATTTTGATGAGAATAGAATGGTACCCTCATGGAATTGACCAAACTGTTTATACCAGAATAATAATCCAGGGATTAAAATTAACAAAATCAAATACCATGGATGTTGGAATTCCATTTGGATAAAGAGCCTTTAATTCCTTGGTTTAAATGTTCTATGAACGATTAAATCCAAGAATTGTTTCATTTATTCAATAATCTTGATAATGCTATAATTATCTATAGGGTAAAGAAGCTTATTCCTCTGATTCTGTGCTTCCATTCTCATTAGGTTTAGAATCTTCCATATTATCACGTTTTGTTTCGTCCATAATTTGTTTTTTACTATCATCGACCGCATCGCGAAACTCATTAATACCTTTCCCTAGTCCACGTGCAAGTTCTGGAAGTCGTTTCGCACCAAAGAGTAGCAGAACGACAAGTAGAATTAGTAATATTTCCCCAGTTCCTAAATTAAAAAATGCGTACACTGCATGCGGCTGTTGCATATCAACCTCCATTTATATTTAGCGAAAATACCTTAAAATATAATATGCCACCGCAATACCAATAACACTTGTAAAATTGAACTTCATTGCCAGACCAAATTTCAAGGTTATTATTTTTAAATCCAATATAATCACTCCAATCTCATTTCCAGCCAACCCTCCTACATCGAATGATAGGGGAGTAAGGAAGAATTCCTTAACTACACCCTGCGGCAATATCCAGCCAAACAGTTCCCCAATAACGCCACCAATGATCGCGCCAATAAAGACACCTAGAACAATAAGCGATACAGTCCGCTTATTCATTAATCCCCCAAATAATTTGTCTTATCTATATGGCCTGGCTTAATTGCTTGATGATGGGACTTTATCATCCATAATACGATATTCCATATAATATACGTCATACATATTGGCAACAATACAAAACCTTTCCAAATTACAAGTGCTACTGCACAAAAAATAAATGCCAATAAAAGAAGGGAGTTTGTGATACCAGACCTAAACGTGATTAGTGGTGCTTTCGGAAAATGTATGTTACTAACCATAAGTAAACCCAGTAAAACAACCAGAATTAAAGCAGTTCTAGGGTCACCATATTGTTCATCTCCCCAAATCTGGTTATTAAATAGCATATAAGAAAAAAGGGTTATTGCAGCGATTGGGGTGGAAAGACCAACAAAATAATTTTTAGTGTCATCGTCAGACGCATCAAGATTATACTTTGCCAGTCTTATTGTGCCAAAAACCAACGGAATAAAACTAAAGCTCACACTGAGTAATGGGGATAATCCGTCTACATATAGTGCATAAACCAGAACCGATGGTACAACACAGAAAGACACAGTATCAGCCAGCGAATCAAATTCTAATCCGAATTTTGACGAGATACCAAGAATACGTGCAATCTTTCCATCAAAAATGTCCATTAACCCAGCCAACAGGACCAAGACCCCGGCATTATAATATTCTCCTTGCATAATGAGAACAATGGCTATAAAACCCAGGAACATATTTAATATAGTTAAAATATTTGGGAAAAATTGTTTATTTAGTTTTCTTTTATAAGTGCGGTCTTTCATTTAAAAGTACCAATAATTGTTTCAGTTCCTGTGACTTTTTGGCCTAATTCAACGTGCAAAGTTACACTTTTTGGTACAATAACGTCTGTTCTAGAACCAAATCGTATAAAACCTAATCGATCCCCTTTTTTCATATGAAGATTTTTTTTTGCATAACATAATATCCGACGGGCGATGAGCCCGGCGATTTGTTTCATTTTTACACGGCCGAACTTGGTATCTATTAGCATTTCCGTTTGTTCATTAAGATCTGATGCCATATGATCGAATGCAGCTATGAATTTCCCAGGCCTATGCTGTACACTTTGAAATCGACCTGTTATTGGCATACGATTAGTATGCACATTAAATACATTTAAGAAAATAGAGATTAATATTGACTCTGGGCCTATGTCATTATCATTTACCTCTTTTATACGAATCACTTTACCATCAGCAGGTGAAACAATAGACCTTTCATCCGCTGAACATTGACGAACTGGATCACGAAAGAAATGTAAACAAAATATTAAGATCACAATAATAATAATTCCCAGAGACATACCCGTGCCCAGTAACCAAGCACCATATAATGTCGCAATAGCTGCAATCATTAAAGGAAAGATGAAAAGATACCCTTCTGGTGCAATTCTCAATCTTGACTCCCCAATTTAAGCCGTAAGTGTTGGTATTTACCATGACGATAAATCTTCAATGTTAGTATATCACCGGACCTTAGATCTCTCTCAGCAATCACTTTGCGAATATCAGATGCAGAATTGACTCTAATCCCACTAGCAGAAATAATGATATCGCCAATGGTTAGGCCAGCCTTCTGAGCTGCACTTCCATCCTCAATAAAATCAACGATAACACCATTACTAAATGGGAAATTACGATATTTGAGCACACTCCTAGATAACGTCTTGACAGAAAGCCCAGTTTCATAAGCACGATTTACTCTACCAGTATTTTTTAACTCGCTAGCAATGCGTTTAGCATTATTGATAGGGATAGCAAAACCAATTCCTATTGAACCTTGACCGGATCCAGAAAGAATAAATGTATTTATACCAATAACTTCTCCAACGGAATTAACCAGTGGCCCCCCAGAGTTACCAGGATTGATTGCCGCGTCAGTTTGTATCATATTTTGCAATATCGTTCCTGAATTTTGTCTACCAAAATCCATATGATTTGCGCTAATAATACCTACACTGGCAGTTGGCTGGTTACTTACGCTGAACAATTCAAAAGGATTTCCAAGCGCTATAACCCATTCCCCAATAATTAAATCATCAGAATCGCCTAAATCTGCATAAGGAAAATTTTTTCCTTCCAGCTTTAGTAGAGCAAGGTCGGACGTTTTATCTACGCCAACAACGTCTGCATCATACTCATTACCTCCTGACAATGTAACAGTGATCTTAGATGCATTCTCAATAACATGAGTATTAGTAAGCACATAGCCATCAGGACTAATTACAACGCCACTACCTGAACTTTTCATCGGATATATCTCCGGTGGAAAAAAGTACCGGAAAATTGGGTCTGATGCTGGATATAGGCTTATTTTTTGCATAACGTTGATACTAGCAACAGCAGGACCTACTTTCTTAATTGCTTGAGTAATTGCCGTCTCGCGAGATCGAGCAATCGAACCCTGAGAATGATTCGGGCCTAAAACAATTATTACATTAAGTAATACTACTAATTTTGTTCTACTCATAATCAACACGTTGCATAATCAAACCACAGGCGGGTGCCCGATAAATATGAACATTTTTCGCAGGATTTTTCAACAACGAAATAAAACCATCATACTCATGATTTCCTCGCACAGTTTCCACCATTGTACCTACAATATACCGTACCATGTGGTGTAAGAATCTATTTCCTGCAATAGAATATATTACCATCTCACCATTGAATTTCCATTGAGAATGATAAATTGTGGACTTTGTACTATTGACACTTTTACAATATTTACTAAAAGATAGAAAATCATGCTCACCAAGAATTAATTTTGCCAATTTATTCAATTTCGCAATATCCAAATCTTTCAGCATCCAAGCTTGATTTCTATAGAGTAAAGACTGGCCCGCATAGCATTGATATTGATACCATCTTTTAACTGCATGAAATCGAGCTTCAAAATCAGGGGCAGTTTTTTCAACAGCCAAGACCTTGCAATCTGAAGGCAAATTCCCATTAAATGCGTCACAGAGTTTATCATCCGGTAATTGGGTATCTAGGTCAAAGTGCGCCACTTGACCATAGGCATGCACGCCTTTATCGGTGCGACCTGCACCATAAACGGGTATCCTATGTTCACATCTCGAAATCTTAATCAGAGCTTTTTCTAAAAAATACTGTACAGTACGCTCAGATTTTTGAAGCTGCCAACCGCAATAATTTGATCCATCATATTGCAATGTGATTTTATATCTCGTCAAACGAATGGAGTCCTAGTAATCCAATAATGACAAATAACAAAATTAATTTATCAATCGAATACGAAGAAATAAATGGATGGACAGTACGGGGGTATAAATAGCCATAGCCTCTCAATTTCATAGCCAGTGTCAAGTCATTGACCCGTCTTAGGTTTAAAATAACCATATCAGGAACCATTGTTGCAAAACGTCGAATTTTATGAAGTTTATCTTCCGATACATTTATCCCCAAAGATTTTCTTGTACGCTCTATTCTCTGCCATTGCTGTTGAAAACTAGGAAAAAATCTGATAGTAATGTCAATGAATAAAATCAAATCTTCTGCCCATTTCCAAGATCGACCCATCTTATACCAGAGTCCACGAATCGCAATTATAATATCGCTATTCTTAGATAGAATACTGTATAAAGTCATCATACTAACTAATAGTATCATCCGGCATGTTGCTAATGAGACATCAATAAAAACATCATATGTGTTTTTACTTGATACAATCAAAGAAATAATAAAGAACAATAGGCCAACCTGAGGGAAATATATCCATAATGGCTTCGATTTTATTACAAATTCCTGCCAGTTATTTCGAAAAATTATAACCAAAACAACCACCAATATTCCATGACAAATAACCAGCTCAAAAGATCGAGAAAATAAAATCGACAACGAAATACTAAAAAATATGGACAGTGTTGTTATATTATTCAATATTACAAAGCAATTACAATATTTACTCGCAAAGACACTATTTGATCAGAATCTAATCTAATAGGACTGATAGAAAATGACTCAATATTCCCCAACCTGCTCAAATACAATGAATTTATTGCAGATACAATATGGTTCAGGATAATTCCACCAATAAAAAACTGGCCCGCCAAACTCAACCGGTCACTATTAATTCGCATTAATTCAAATTTCTTGCGATGTTGGACCGTATCCCATTCCCAATACCAACCTGCCCATTTGCCTTCCATCCCATCACGCATACGTAAATGTTCAGCATCATATTCGTCGATAGAATGAAAATTACCTATGTCTACCCAGTACCGGTGTTTACTGTGCCCTTTAGCTCCGGCGAATTCCGCAGCAAATGTTCTGTATTTTTTAGCTTCTAATTTTGAAAGGGAGTATGAACTGATACAGCTTAGTAATAATACCGATTCATTTATTAAAAATAGGCGAGAACTTTTTGGGTATCCTTGTATTGCCTCTCCCCAACCTGGTAAAATGGCAGATTTCACCATAGGGTGAATATTTTGATTCCCTGATAAAAAACAGATGTGAAATGCCAAAATCAGAAAGACTATTTTTTTATCCATGACAACATTATTAATGCAAAGGAAATTACAAAGCAAAATGTCGCGAAAACATTACCATAACGGCTGAAAAAGCTACCAGTAATACCCCCAACATTGATTTTTTCTATAAAAACCGCTTGATTGCCTATTGAAACCTTTTTCTGAATAGTTCCATCAGCACGTATTACACCAGAAATACCAGTATTAGCGGAACGCAACACAGGTACACGATTCTCGATAGCTCGCAATCTGGCCAATTCAAAATGCTGATATGGCCCTGCTGTATTACCTAGCCAACCATCGTTCGCTTCTATCATTAGTATTTCAGCACCTTTAAAAACGAAGCGACGAACAATTTTTGGTAAACTGGATTCATAACAAATCAAATTTGAAAAATTGACCCCATCCCATTCAAACACTTTATATTCATTTCCAGAGCGAAAATTGCCACGATCTATATTCAAATTAATCCACCTCAATGGATGAAAAAGCATAGGAAGTAAATCATATTCTGCGAATGGAACCAAGTGCACTTTTGAATACATTTCATAATCATTGTCTGGACTAAGCCACATGGCACTGTTATAGTAATATCTCTTCCCATCCTCAATTTTTCTATCAATTGTTCCTGTTAAAAGAGGTATACCTGTTTTATCAACTCGACTCTGAAACATTTCTCTTACTCTCGTATTTAATCTTAAATATGCCGGGACAGCCGTTTCTGGGAATAGAACAATATCTGGGCCTAGGTTAACAGCAGCCTGATGAAGTGAATCCATCAATGAAATTATGCGGTCTTTTTGTTCCCACTTTGAATTTGGATCAACATTTGGTTGAACAATTGCAATGCGTATAGTTTTGTTTGTTGGCTTGATTGATTTAATTCTTCCCCAACCAGCAATGGATAAACCCATTAATAGAACTATTGCTACAAGCATCGCTTCTTTAAACATATTTTCCTTTTTTAGACCCAAATAAACAAGTGTATTGATGCTAATAATCCAGAATGAGACACCATATGGACCTGTAATCTCACTTATTTGTGTAAGGAAAATGTATTCAGATTGTGTTAAAGCCAAATTAATCCATGGAAAACCTAAGGGTCCAAAACTGCGTAGCCATTCCATAGAGACAACCAAAAATGGTGTTAGTATAATCCTTGGGCTCAATCTATTTTCTATACTACCAATAATTAACCCTACAGCCCCCCAAAATAAAGCAAGATATATCACCGCAGCTATCAAGCTAAAGAACACCACACCAACACTTGCCCCTGAATTAAAGCCAATCCAATAGACAGCAATAATATTCAGGGTTAATCCGAACAGATAGCTATTAATAAAATTTTCTTTTGCATTCCCAGTGAACCAAACATCGAGTAAAGGTAATAATGCGAACCAAGCTAGCCAACCTAAATGCCAAGGCTGATAAGCGATACCCATTAGTATTCCTGAAAAAATAGCCTTCTGCCATTTATGAAGAGAAAAAATATATTTCAACGAGATTGCTTATCCAGATATTGCTGAAGCAAAATAGCAGCAGCAGTACGATCCACTGCAGCTTTATCATGCCCGGTCTTGATCTTTTGAAGATTGAGAGACCTTTTAGCACTCTTAGTAGAAAACCTCTCATCTTCCAATTGAATCGGGATACCCAATTCAACTATTGAACTTGCGAAATGTCGGACTTTTTTCGTTTGAATTGTGTCTTTACCTTTCAGACCGATTGGTAATCCAATAACAATAGAATCTATATCTTTATCAATAATTATAATTTTGAATTCACTTATTAAGTTTTCCGCGGTTGTATGAGAGAGTGTTTTGAATGGGAATGCGATTATTTTCATGGGATCTGATAAGGCAAGTCCAACACGTCTCTCGCCATAATCGATACCCAATACTCTTCCCATTCAATCAAATGGGCCTACGTAAATATGATTTTATGATTTTCCCTGGCTTGAATCTTGTTTTCTTATGCGCAGGAACATATATTTCCTCATTGGTTCTTGGATTTCGGGCTCGTGGTTTTGCCTTAGTAGGCTTAGATTCAAAAACACCAAAATTCCTGACCTCAATTCTAACATAGGGTTGGTCTTTACACAAATATTCTCGCATAACTGTAAAAAATTCATCAATGTAGTTTAACGCTTTTCGTGTACTAATTCCTTTGCGCTTTGCTACTTCATTCGCGATATCACGTTTGGTAAATGTTTTTATAATCATTTCTACTATGTCCTTTCTACAAAATCTACATTTTTTACCTTGTTGAGTTTATTAATCAATCTTTTTAACTGACGGCTATTACTAAGCTGTACAATGAAATAAGTTGTTGCTATTACACCACTGACTTTGCTATCGACACTTGTTATATTAATATTTTGCCCAGCAATGCATTCAGAAATGTTTTTTAACAATCCTTTATAATCCATCCCCACTATTTTTAACCTGACATTGAATGTGTCCTTTCGAGATACGTTCCAACTCACTGGCATGATTCGGTCAGTTTCGTGACTTATTAGAGGTAAACTTTTGCATGTTGATTGGTGAACAGTCACTCCTCTACCGCGAGTCACATATCCAATAAGTTTGTCTCCAGGGATAGGATTACAGCATTTGCCAAAGTTGACCATTAGATTTTTTATACCATCAAGTACTATTCCACTTGCTTTCGAACGCGCAAAATCAAAAAATCGATTAGATTCTTTATCTTCAGTATTTAACTCGAGATCGTCCTGATGTGAACGCAGTTTTTTTAGCATATCCCGTACAGTTAAGGAACCGCGCCCAAGAGCTACTAATAGAGATTCAGTATCAGCAAACCCAAATATTTCGTATGCATTCAAGAATTCTTGTTTGGCATCACTCATTTTTAATCGACGAAGTGTTTTATCAATTATTTCTTTACCCAGCTTGATACTTTCTTCCTGACGAATATTTTTTAAATATTTATTTATAGCATTTCGAGCTTTGCTACTTACCACGAATTGTTGCCAACCTGAATTAGGCACCTGATTCTTACCAGTTATTATCTCCACTATATCCCCACTTTTTAATCTGGTATTCAATGGGACAATTTTATGATTTACTTTCGCACCCATACAATGAAGTCCAACCTGTGTGTGTACCTGAAAAGCAAAATCTACAGTTGTCGAATCAATCGGTAATTGAATCAAGTCGCCTGCCGGTGTGAAAACAAATATTTCTCCGCTAAACAAGTCAATCTTTAAAAGATCCATAAATTCTTTTGGGTCTGCTGTTTCATCTTGCAAAACTTCCAGCAATTCTCTAAGCCATTTCACATTAATATCGATCTCAGCAGATTTTCTTCTTCCTTCTTTATATACCCAGTGCGCTGCCACGCCTATTTCCGCTGTATCATTCATCTCATGGGTACGAATCTGAATCTCTACCATTTGCCCTCCATGACCTATGACAGTCGTATGAACTGATTGATAACCATTGGTTTTTGGAGTTGCAATGAAATCTTTGAATCGTTCCTGGACTGGATTATATAGACTATGTACAATCCCTAATGCCAAGTAGCATTGTTCAACCTTTTCAACAATAATCCTTATCGCATATAAATCATATATTTCCTCGAATTCTTTATTGCGTCTTTCCATTTTTCCATGAATCGATGCATATGATTTTGGTCTTCCAAAGATTATCGGATCGATTTGGTAAGATTGCAGTTCCTTTTTAATTGGTGTAATAATATGGTCAAGAATGAATTTTTCTCTCTGACGCTTTGTTGATCTCACTTTATTATCGATTAATTTAAAGGCATCTGGATCAAGCGTTTGAAAAACCAAATCATCCAGCTTTGTTTTTATCGATGCCATCCCTAGCCTATGAGCCAGAGGCCCGTATACATCACGTGTTTCTAAAGCAATACGATGTTGTTTTATTTTAGGCAAATGTTTGATAGTATGCATATTATGTAACCTATCTGCAAATTTGATTATAATTACACGCAGATCCTTAGCGACCGAAAGCAGCATCTTCATGAAATTTCCAGCTTGTCTATCCTTACGGGTTGAAAATTGGATACCGCTAATTTTCGTAACTCCATCTACCAAATTTGCAATGTCCTGTCCAAATTCTTTCCGAAGGTCCTCGATAGTTGCACTAGTATCCTCAACAGAATCATGAAGTAAGCCTGCAATTATAGTCACCGAATCCATTTTCCATGTAGCTAAGGTTGTAGCCACCTGGATACAATGGTTAAAATACGGTTCTCCAGAAAGTCGTTTTTGTCCTTCGTGGTAATTACTTCCGAATTCAAATGCACGCCAGAGTGTTGCTTTAAATGCCTCTTTATCAAAATCGGGTGGCGCTGTTACCTCATCAAATAATTTAAGAAAGGCTCTAGGATAGTCTCCAAATAGTTGCGGTTTAAGTCTACGAAGCGGATTATCCACTAAAATGGTTCTTCAGGCATAGTAGATAAATTCTCAAACTTAGCGAAGCGATCAATAAATGTGACAGCCGTCGAGCCAATAGGGCCGTTACGTTGTTTTGCAACGATTATTTCTGCCTTGCCTGAATCGTCTTCATCCTGTGTGTATACCCAAGGCCGGTAAAGGAAAATAACAACATCGGCGTCCTGTTCAATCGCACCGCTTTCTCTAAGGTCTGATAACTGTGGCTTCTTTTCGGCTCGCTGTTCAACTGCACGAGACAATTGGGAAAGGGCGATTACAGGAATGTCTAATTCTTTTGCTAAAGCTTTCAATGATCTTGAAATAGTAGAGATCTCTTGTTGACGGCTTTCAGAGCCTAGTGGTCCCTGCATTAGTTGTAGATAGTCCACAATAATCATGTCAACGTTATTTTCAGATTTTAAACGACGTGCTTTTGCCCGCAGTTCAAGGACAGTCAGTGCAGCAGAGTCATCTAGGTAAATAGGCGCTTCAGATAAGGGACCCACTGATAAGCTTAAATTTTTCCAATGTGTTTTAGGTAAGTTGCCCGTTCGCACTAGATGGCTATCGACTCGCGCTTCAGCGCATAATAAACGCATTGCTAATTGGTAATTAGCCATTTCTAAACTGAAAAAACCGACCTTTGTTTTTGCTTCGATGGCTGCATTTCGCATCATGGTAAGTGCTAAGGCCGTTTTTCCCATTGCCGGTCGACCTGCTATAATGATCAAATCACCATTCTGGAAACCAGATGTTATGTTATCCAGATCAAGTAGACCTGATGGTACACCAATAACAGTTTCTTCACGCGAACTAATCTTATCAATTTTTTCAAATGTTTCATGAAGTATTGGGGCAATATGCTCAAAACCTTCTTTGAGCCGGTTTTGGGTTATTTGGAAAATAGATTTTTCAACAGTGTCGAGAATTTCACCGATTTCCTTGGTATCATCATAAGCTTCCTTGGCAATCTCACTTGAAAGATGGATTAATTTCCTTAATAAGGCTTTTTCAAGGACAATCTTTGCATAACGCTCCACATGCGCTGTAGTAGGTACTGATTCAACTAATCCTGTAATATAGTATGCTCCACCTACCTGTTCTAGTTCTTTATTCTTTTTTAGTATATCTGCAACAGAAACAGTGTCAATAGGCTCTCCATGATCGGAAAGATAAATCATAGTTGACAATATTTTCCCATGAGCGTCCTTATAAAAATGACTCGGAGTCAACCACTGAAGAGTCCTACTGACCGCCTCTTTACTGGAAAGCATGGAACCAAGCACTGCTTGTTCTGCATCTTCAGAATGCGGTTGAACATTTAATATTTGGTTATTATCATTTACCATGATCAATTAATCACTAACAAATTCACGAATAAACTTAAAATCCTCCCAAGCAGCGGCTTTTAATCCTGGATTCCGTAGTAAAGCCGCAGGATGATAGGTAACTCTTAAAGGAGTTCCACAATAGTCAAAGGTTTTACTTCTCATATGTTTTAAAGGGATATCCTGTTTTAATAACGTTTTTCCCGCCACGCGACCCAGAGCAACTATCAACTTTGGTTTTACAAACTTAATTTGTCTTATTAGATAAGGCTCACACTTTTCTACTTCGGAAGGTAATGGATCACGGTTATTAGGTGGGCGACATTTAATTACATTCGCGATGTACACACCTTTATCCCTTTTCTTATCAATGGCTGTGAGAATCTTATCAAGTAATTTTCCAGCAGGTCCAACAAATGGTTCACCTTTCAGATCCTCCTGCTCTCCTGGTGCTTCGCCAACTAGCATTAAACTACCATTGGGATCACCAACGCCAAAGACGAAATTTGTTCTGTTTTTCCCCAACTGGCATTTTTGACAATGGCATATTTCCTTATCAAAATCATCCAACGTAATGCTTTGGTAAGTTATTTCTTCTTTATCCACAAAGAAATTGCTTCCATCTAATCCTGTGTATAATCTATCGCCGAATAATTCCCTCTGCTGTATCAAATATCGATGCTTTAAGGTTGAACCTTGAGATTTCATTAATTAAAAATTTTCCCGGCGCCTCCAAGCAATATCACCTGATAAGAATTGGGCAATAGCTTCAGTTGTCTCTTTTTCTTTTTCTTCATAATCTTCGGGTGTTTTTTCTTCTATTTCATCAAATACCCCGTATTCCTCTGTTTCAGCTTCTCGAATTGACCTTTCCACAATACGATCATTCAGAACACGTCGTGCTTGCCCAGACATAACACAAACGGCTTCATAAATATTCTCTGTGTATTCATCAACATCACGTAAAGGGATGGTTTTAATAGCCATTTAAGACTCCTTCTTTTAATCCATTAACAACTTCAATTAATTCTCGGGATGCAACCTCGAGATCTTCGTTTATCAAGACATAATCAAATTTACTTTTGTATTCCATCTCTCTTTCAAACCGTTTTAAGCGTTCATTTATACGAGATTCAGTATCGGTTCCACGATTTCGCAACCGGTGGCGAAGATGCTCAATACTTGGCGGTAATATAAAAATCGAAAAAGACTGCTCAGGATAAAGCTGTACAATAGACATTGATCCTTTTACATCCAGTTCCAGTAATAAGATTGTATTATTAGCAATGGCAGTATCTAAATTTAGCTTTAATGTTCCATAATATTGCCCGTGAACATCTTCCCATTCCGCAAATGCATCATCAGCAATAGATTTCATGAATTGATCTCGCGAATTAAAATAATAATCAATACCATCAATTTCATTTGATCTTGGTTCTCTTGTTGTACAAGAAACAGACCAGCTAATATCGGAACGTTCGTCTTGCAGCATTTTACATAAAGTAGTTTTACCGGATCCAGATGGGGCAGAAATCGTAATGAGATTTTTTATCATAATATATTCTGTATTTGTTCTCTTATTTTTTCTAATTCATCTTTAATCTCTATAACACAATTAGTTACTTCTATCATATGACTCTTTGAACCAATAGTATTTATTTCACGCCCAATTTCCTGAATTAAGAAATTTAGTCGTCTTCCAACTGGCTCATCTAAATCCAAATAGAATTTAAATTGATTAAAATGGCTCCGTATCCTAACAATCTCCTCTGTTATATCAGCACGCTCTATAAAATAAGCGACCTCCTGTATCAGGCGATTCTGATCTAATGTTTTGTCACCAAGCAATGTACTGATTTTCTCCTGCAATAATTCATGCTTAGCTGAAGAATATTGCTTACTTACATCATCGATTTTCTCTAATAAACTAGTTAAATTATTTAATCGTTCAAGTATATCAACCTGTATTTGCTCTCCTTCACTTATTCGCATCTCGTTTACTTGCCTAATTGAAACTTCAATAGCTTTCATCAAATTCTCTGTTTTATTTATCTCTACCTCATTCGATGCCAATAAATCATTTGTAGAAATAATATCGCTAAGATTCAACCGTTGACCATATTCAATATGAATATCTTTCAAAATATTCTGGATTTTTTCGAATCGATCTTTATTAAAAATCATGGATTGATTATTTTTTAAATTACCATATTCAATCAACAAATGGACATTGCCCCTTTCTAAAGATGACCCTATATATTCCTTAACCGTTCTTTCTATTGTCGGTTCTAAGATAATTCCTCGGACCTTAAATTCAAAAAAACGGGAATTTACTGTCCGAATTTCGACATTTATTTTATTTTTTGAACGACCGGCTGAACCGCGTCCAAATCCTGTCATACTTTTGATCATAATAATTCAATTAAAAAAATGCCGGGAAAGGTACTTAAATCATAAAATAATAATCAATAAAGATGATTAATATAAATTATTGATTATGGAAAAGTTAAGTCCAATTATCATCGGCTCACTTTTTCTACCAACCAGTCTGGCGAAAAACCAAGCGTGATTAGATGGTGATTACCCAGACCTGAATTTGAATCTTCGGACAAGAAGCCATAATCCATAGAAATCCTTTTCCAAGATATTCCAATACCACCTACCATTGTGCCAAGTGGATTACGCCCTATCCTGACTGCTAAATTATTATCGTATTTACATTCCATCCCAATAACCGTATCTATTGACATAGTTCCAAACCCAATATCCGAATCAAGGGACCTATTGTACGGATTTACACGGATTGATAAAATAGGGTTGAACTCAAGACCATAATTTATCATGTTAATCGGAACATTGAATCCCAGGTCAATATTGGGTAGGGTACCCTCTATGGTGCCATTTTCCCATAGAATGCCCGATGAAGGTATATTGCGCAATACAAATCCAAAGTTAAAACCATTGAAGTGCCGGAAAAATCCAAGGTCTAATCCTATTCCTATTGCATGATGATCATCAATAAAATGTAAAAGCAGCTTGGTGCCGATTCCTACTTGCCACTGGTGCCAGGTTTTGTTAAAGGCACCATGTAAACCAAATATATGTTGGCTAAAATATTTTATACTATCCACATTTAAACGCTCACCTTCATCTATAATTCCATTACCTTCACCTGAATCCTGAGTCCCAAATACACCATCTGCACCCCAGTCCAAAAGCATAGACCTAGTATCTGGTATTTTACCAATACCCTCATACAATATTGAAAAATGAACCGGAACATTTTTTCTAATTTCTTTTCTAAAACCAACATAATCACTGTTCACCATACCTGCAAAGCGTGATTGATGCGTTAATTCAACAATGGAATGGTTATCAAATTGAAAAGCTGGATTTGCAATAAAGCCACCCATGGATGAGATCGGATATGCTATAATGGTATTCCCTAAGGAAGCAGTTCGTGCATCGGTAACGTGGTCAAATATTTCCCAACCATATTTTACCCAATATCCAGTTGCGTTTAACGAACCTATAATGGAGAGAAATAATAATTTATAAATCGAATTCTTTTTTAATCTCATTAAGTTTCATTAAGGCTTCTAAGGGTGTAATTGAATCTAAATTCATTTCACTTAAGGCCTTTTTGATCCCAGATTCTTGCTCGTGGATCAAAGATTTCTCATTGGATGGTCCAAATGGTAATGAATCTCCTTCACTGTTATTAGTTTTTTGAACATGATGGAATAGAATTTCGCTAGCGCGGGAAATAATTGAGCCTGGCAATCCTGCCATTTTAGCCACATGGATACCATAACTTTTGTCTCCTGGACCAGCAGAAATGGTACGAAGAAAAATAATCCTATCATCATGTTCTTTCACTTCAACATGGTAGTTTTTTAAACGTTCTAAATTCTTCTCTAGGTCTGTCAATTCATGATAGTGTGTCGCAAAAATAGTGCGTGCTGCTACATCCTCTTTTTGATGTAAATACTCCGTGATAGCCCATGCGATGGACAATCCATCAAACGTTGCCGTCCCTCTCCCTATTTCGTCCAGCAAAATCAGACTTCGGTATGACGCATTATTTAATATATTGGCCGCTTCATTCATTTCTACTAAAAAAGTACTTTCTCCTCCAGCAAGATTATCACTGGCACCAACACGGGTAAAAAGTCGGTCTACAATACCGATTGTACCAGATTTTGCAGGAATAAAACACCCAATCTGTGCCATAAGGACAATAAGACCATTCTGCCTTAGATAGGTTGATTTTCCAGCCATATTGGGTCCAGTGAGTAGATGGATCTGATCAACCGATGCATCCATAGATAAATTATTTGGTATGAATTTTTCTGTTGCTGATAAAAGCATCTCTACAACTGGGTGGCGACCTCCTACGATATGGAGAATGGGGTCATCGGTCAGTTCCGGCCTTACGTAACGTTGCGATAGTGCCGTTGCAGCAAAACTAGAGAGGAGATCTATTCTATTAATAATTTCCGCATTTGCCTGAATTTGGCGGGCATGCTCCATAATATAATCCAGCACATCCTGAACTATTCTTTTCTCTATATCCAATATTCTTTCTTCAGCGGTTAATACTTTTTCTTCATATTGTTTTAATTCTTCAGTGATATATCTTTCAGAATTAACCAAGGTCTGTTTTCTGATATAAGAGACTGGCACCTTCTGCAAGTGGGTTCTTGTGACTTTAATATAGTACCCAAACACCTTGTTAAAACCTACTTTTAAAGATGGGATTCCAAGTCGGTCACTCTCTGAAGATTGAAAATCGCTAATCCACTTTTTACTATTCAATAAAAGTTCACGTAACTCATCCAATTCTGTATCGACTTTTTCCTTGATAACGTTGCCTTGTTTTATTTGCGCTGGACTTTCCTCATTAATCGTATCCATTATACGACGAGTCACTTTTTTAACATCAACAAATTTGCTCGTAAGTTCAAAAAGTGGTTTTTCATTTGTATCTTGAAATTGTTTGCACCAATCTGGAATATGATCAAGTGTATTTGCCATACCTATAAGGTCACGAGGAGTACCCACTCCCCTGTTTATCTTCCCTAATACCCTTTCAAGGTCAATAGTGATACCCAGGGTATCTCGTAAATTATTTAATAGTCTTTTTTGCTTAAAAAATGACGAAACTATATCTAATCGAGAGTTCAATCTATTGATGTCCGTCAACGGCTGATGAAGCCATTTTTTCAATAGTCTTCCTCCGCCAGATGTCTCAGTTCGATCGATACAATCCACAAGTGTTCCGTGCGTCCCTTGTGTAGACAAAGAATTAAAAACTTCCAGATTACGGATCGTGAAACTATCCAATCCCATTATTCCTTCATCAAGTATTGGTCTCATGTTCGTCACGTGACCAAGTTTAATATTCAAATTGTTGTGGATATGATAAATAAGACCACCAGCAGCAGTAATACCTACTTTCAAATCATCGCACCCAAACCCTTTCAATGATGAAATATTGAAATGATCCAATAAAGTTCTGTAGCATACATCTGGACTAAATATCCAATCTTCTATAGTAGTTACAAAGGGTCGGAGTTCACGATACCAATCTGCTGAAGAATATATATTATTCTCTCCAATAATAACTTCATTTGGATAATATTTTCTTAAGTATCCTATTAATTTCCCCCGCTTGCATTCTCCTACTAAAAATTCTCCTGTTGATGACTCGAATATGGCAAAACCTGTGACGTCTTTTTCAAAAACTATAGAAGCCATATACTGGTTTGATTTCTGACTCAAAACTTGATCTGACGTTAATGTTCCCGGAGTTACCACTTCAATAACTTCACGTTTGACGATACCTTTTGCGAGCTTTGGGTCTTCAACCTGTTCGCAAATAGCAACCCGGAACCCAGCTCGTACCAGTTTCGGCAGATAATTATCAAGAGCATGATACGGAAAACCAGCCAGGTCGACTTCCGCGGCTTTCCCGTTGGCTCTTTTTGTTAAAACAATACCAAGTACTTTGGATGTAACAATTGCATCCTCACTGAACGTCTCATAGAAATCCCCCATCCTATATAGAACGATTGTATCGGGATACTGGGATTTTAGCTCCACATACTGTTTCATCAGGGGTGTATCCGTTTTAATGATTTTAGGCATTGAGCATAGAACCTATTCTGCGATTATTTCCATCTCGTTGGGTATAATTAGATTGATCGAGATATTCCAAAAGTGGAATAGCCGTTTTCCTAGTTAATCCTATGATATCTTTAAAATTTGCTACTGATAATAATTTGTTCTTTTCAAAGTGTTCACGTACATATTTTAAGATTTCATCCCGATATTTTTTCGCTATCCATAGATCTGTTCCAATCTTCTCTGAACGATTATCATCGTTTAATAAATGAAGCATGCCATTCACTCTCCCCGGCTTAAAACCTGAGCGTTGTACTAATACCTTCAAAGAAATTGGTTCAAGGCCTGATGAATCTACCAGACCTTGAATAAAATCAAGATCCTTTTGGTCTTTGACCGTTATTTCTGGTCTATAACCCGAAAGTGATATTCTACCACTGCTTTGTGTTATCTTTCCTTCTATTGCCATGTTAGCTAAAACAAATGTTACCCAAACTGATGACCATTTTAGTTGATCGACAATGGCCTCGGTACTAATGGTTTTCATAAAAGAATCACGCTTGTAGACATTATTAACCAATCCAAGTATCGCCTCATCGGATCTCTTCAAGGAACTATTAGAATAAACTATCTTAGATTTGGACTCAATCTTCAAACCAGCAGCATTTATCCATTGTTTTATTACATTTTGTTTTCTGAAACACCTTTTTCTCCAACTATTCAATGTACGAGGTTGTTTCCATTCTCTTAATACCATTGTGTGGAATCTTTTCTCAGGGTCAGGTGATAAAATCTTAATATTATTTTTTAATTCCGACCATTTCCCAGATGGCAGAGGATCCAATATCCGTCCTCGTGCTATTGTTTGCATAGGCGAATACGAACGGATGACAAATAAATCATCCATAGCTACTGACAGTGATATCTCCAGACCGATTATTACTGAACCATTTTGTCCCTTTTTTAACTTTGGAATTGCCATAGAAACTTTTCCCATTATCTCAGCGGTCCCAATGTGGAGCCTGATACGCTGGTTATTTTTTATAGTCCAATCAGTATCAGGGTACATTATTATGTGTGCAATTACCTTCTTTGTAACAGCTATAATACCTGGATTTGATAGGACTGTACCCCTATAGACTTCCGTTCTTTCTACATTAGCCAAGTTCAAGGCTGCACGGTCACCAACTCCTACCGAATCAACATTGCCACCATGTGTCTGGATTCCTCTGACTTTTGCGTCAACTTTATTGGGTAATAATTCCAATTTATCTCCAACATGTAGTTCACCACTGTCAACGGTTCCAGTGACAACGGTCCCAAATCCCTTTTTTGAAAAAACACGATCCACATGCATTCGAAATTCATTAGATCTAATCTGAATCTTTACTTCTTTTGCAAAATGTGACAGGTGTTCCTTGACCGCCTCTATTCCATCGCCCGTAAGATTATTGACCCGAATTATGGGTGCACCATTCAAAACAGTGTTTTTTATAAGGGCTTGCAACTCCAATTCAACCAGGTCTATCCATTCTTCATCATTCACTATATCAACCTTGGTTAGTACAACCAAACCTCCCTGAATCGAAAAACTATCAAGTATCTGTAAGTGTTCTTTGGTCTGCGGCATAATTCCATCATCCGCAGCCACTACCAGCATTCCAATATGGACACTGGCTGCTCCAGCAGCCATATTCCGAATAAATTTTTCGTGCCCTGGAACATCAATGATGGTTATTTGTTCATTAAGATAGGCAAAACCAAGATCAATGGTCATACCTCGGGCTTTTTCCTGAGCTAATTGGTCTGTATTCGTTCCTGTTAATGCCTTAACAAGAGCGGTTTTACCATGGTCAATATGACCAGCTGTACCAATGACTATCTGTTGCATTCTTAGACTTGATCTATAGCATCTGTCAAGCGATCGACCTGATGAGGCAACACAGCTTTCAAATCTATATAAAACCTATTTTTAAAAGTGTAGCCGACAAGAGGTAAAGCACCATGACGAAAAGCAGAAGCCAGATTCGAAACCTTCATATACACTGGCTTAAAGCGCAGCGCAGCACTTTCAATGGATTTCACTGGCAGGGATCCACTACCTGCTTCCACAGATGAGTCCACTACGGAAATTCCTAATTTTTTAATCTTCGATTTTGGTAGTGCACTAATCACTCTATTTGCTCGTTTTTCCAGTACTTTTCTTGGTGTCGCCAACATATTCAAAGTAAGATTCATTTTTGAAAATCCAGTCTCACCATATGTATGAAGTGTTTCATCCATAAGACCTATTTTGATCTTATCACAACGCATCGTGCGATAAAGCGTATTCATCTTCATTTTTTCAATGAGATTCTTAGACCCAACAATTATCCCGCACTGTGGACCACCTAATAGTTTATCTCCTGAGAAAGTTGTGATATCTACACCCTGTTCAACAATATTACGTACAGGTAATTCTTCTGGCAGACCATGCTCAATTAATGATAGCAGAGCTCCGCTACCTAGGTCTACCATCACAGGGATTCGCTTCGCCCGCCCAAGTGAGACCAGGTCATCCAATGATACATTTTTTGTAAATCCTTGTACTACGTAATTACTGGTATGGACCCATAACAAAAGTTTGGTCTTCTTCGTAATCGCTTTCTTATAATCAGAGATATTGGTACGATTAGTAGTGCCAACATCTGTCAATACCGCATTACTTTTTTCAATGATATCCGGTATGCGGAATGATCCTCCAATTGCGACCATTTGCCCCCTAGAACAGATGACCTCACCACCTCTTGAAAGTGTGTTCAATGATAGTAGAACCGCTGCTGCGTTATTATTGACCATCATGGAGCTTTCTGACCCGCAAATTGCAGCCATATGCTGGTCAATGTGATTCAATCTATCGCCACGTTTTCCATCAGACAAATTGAACTCCAAATTCACATAACCATCCAATCTGCGAGCCAACGATCTCAATCGTTTTCCTTCAAAAGGAGCCCGGCCAAAACCAGTATGTAATACAATCCCTGTCCCATTAATAATATTTACCAGTGAAGGTAATGATTCAAGTGATACACGTTTCACTATCTTTTCTAATAAAACATCGCGATTGAAATCGAATTCTCCTGTCTTAATCCTTTGACGGAAAAAGCCTATATGTTTATTAATAATTACCTTTAAATATCTATCATGTAAAGGTATAGTATTATTTAATTCAAGTATTACTTGATTAACCGAAGGTAAGTGACTTAAACGATTGCTCATTAATCCAACGATAAAATTCCTATAATCCGACTATCGATTCCAAGAAGAATGATGAAACCTTCTAATTAATAATGGTCCACTGATAACTGCAGGGAGCAAACTAATTGCCATAAATGGGAAAATAGCAGATATCGTATAATGTTCAGCAATCCAACCACACACCGCAGGTGCTACACCACCTCCTATACCAAAACTGAGGAAAAAACTTATTCCATATCCTAAACCCCGTTGTCTTATTGATGTTAGGTCAGCAAGCAATGCATTAGAGATTGGTTGTGGCGAAAAGTGGGCAATCCCAAGCATCAGACTGACACTAATCAAAAAAAGTCCGGACGCATACCCCATCAATGCGAAAAAAGGTATATTTATCAAAACGATAAAGAATAATAGAGAAGCTCGATTATATTTATCCCCAAGAACACCACCGATTGTTTGTCCTACTATACCACCAATGAATACTAGTGTCGTGAAGAACCCACCGCGAAGAGTCTCAGGTATATACTCAAACACGCTCCCAGTTTGAGATGCGAATAGTGATGGCATATAGGTCGTAAAACCTCCAAATGCAAACCCCATACAGATACTAATGATATAGTACAGAGCCAAAGAGTAAATATCAGTTTTTTTTGGTGATGTTACGTTCTCGCTATCAGAAGTTCTATAACGGTTAGGTATTAAAAGAATTGTAGCACCAGAAAGAGCAAATTGACCTATCATCCAAATCCCAAAAGCAAATTTCCAATCACCAAATTCGGCAAAAATACCTGCGAGAAGTGGACCTACTGCTAAACCAATAGAACCAGCAATACCATGAATACTCATTCCTTTACTCAAATGTTCCAACCTATGAGACAAGATTGTTAATCCTGCTGGATGGTAGATACTTGACATAGCTCCCAATACAGCAAGACCAACTGTAATCTGAAATATGGTTTGAGCGGTAACTATTATCAAAGCAGCAAACCCCGATCCGACCTGATAAATAACCAAAAGTTTTCTCCCGCCAAGCTTGCTTTCAAGTAGCCCAGCTGGGATAGCTCCTAAACCGAACATAAATGCACCAGCGGTTGCCATTAGACCTAATGTGTCAAAACCCAATCCGAAATGCTTGTGGAAGAGTGGTAGTAAAGCTGGGAATACCAGCATTTGAGCATGAACTGCAAGATGGGATAATCCCGTAATGATCAGCACAGTTCTTTCAGTTTTACTCAAAATAGAAAGCCCCTGCCGCGGCATACATCCACGCAGGGGCCATTCAAGATAGGTTCAATTATTTATCGTTTTTCCTTGATACGGCTAGCTTTACTACCAGTTACCCTGCGAAGGTAATTCAATTTAGCCCTGCGTACCTTCCCGCGGCGTTTGACCTCGATTTTCGCAACCATCGGAGAATGTAAGGGAAATATTCGCTCTACGCCTATACCTCCTGATACTTTACGTACAGTAAAGGTTGCATCCAAGCTTTTACCACCACGGCGCCCTATCACAACTCCTTCGTAGCGTTGGATTCGTTCTTTGCTTCCTTCTCGAACACGTACGTTAACTACAACTGTATCACCTGCACCAAATTCGGGAAGGTCTTGTTTTAAATATTCTTTTGTGGCTTCATGAACCTTGTTCATTATCTTTCTCCAATTCTACTAATGATTGTTGGTATTTCTTCCAGATATCCGGACGTTTTTCCCTCGTACTTTTTTCGGATTGTTTCCTCCTCCAAGAATCTATACTCTCGTGATTACCACTTAGTAAAATATCCGGCACAGACATTCCACCAACTTTCCTTGGACGAGTATAATGAGGATGATCCAACAAACCCTTTGCAAAAGAGTCGCTCATTGCCGAATCAAGTGAATTCAATGCTCCTGGAATTAAACGCACAATACTATCTATAATGACCATACCACTCAACTCTCCATTGGAAACAATATAATCACCCAACGAATATTCATGCGTGGCATATTTATCTATCACACGCTGATCGATTCCTTTGTAACGACCACAAACGATAATAAGAGTTTCAATATTACTATTTTCTAATGCAAGATCATGGTTCCAAACCGTTCCTTGTGCTGCAGGAAACAATACGCGTGTTTCATCTTTTGAACCACCTATTTGTAAAAATGCATCATCGATTGCCATTAATAAAGGTTCGGCCATCATTACCATACCACTGCCCCCTCCAAATGGAGCATCATCGACCTGATGATAATTCCCTTTGCCATACTCCCTGAGATCAATAATTTGAAATACCACCGCTCCATTATCCTGAGCTTGTCGCAAAATACTGTTTTCAATCAAACTATGAATTACGGTCGGGACCATTGTGATGATAGCGATCTGCTTCAATCGAGTAATCCATCCATGGGAGTGATCATGATATATTCATTCTCATAATTCACCTTTCTTACAACCTCAGTTACAACAGGGATCAAGACCTCTCTTTCCCCATTGTCTACCACATAAACATCACAATTTGGCAACCACATCACATCTTTTAAAACACCAACTATATCACCACCATCAGTAATCACTTTAAAATCTAATAGAGCACTACCGACAAGATTGATCAGATCATCATTATTGGCAGAAGCATAAACGGTCTGTCCAATCATTTTCTCTGCTGCTTCGATGGAATTAATACCTTCGAATTTAAATCGCATTTTTTTTCCCATTCCCGAGGTATCTTCTAATATCAAAGCATTAGTTGTGTCTGGTGAAATACCAATCGATAACTGTTTTTCTCTAATATAATCATCACAGTATCGTGAAAGGGGACGTAATCTTACTTCACCTTTCAATCCTGTTGTAGCAGACACTTTCGCAATGGGGTGTATTCGCTCCATCAAATTCAGTCAATCACATCAAGGCGGGCTCGTTTCCCACCCTGTTTCGCATTTACAGCAAAAACAATTGTGCGAAGCGCAGAGATATTGCGCCCGCCCTTACCAATGACCTTCCCATAATCTCCATCTCCAACTGTCAGTTCATAAATAATGCGTTGTTCAGTTTCAACAATATTCACATTCACTTCATCTGGTTTATCAACAAGAAGCTTTACAGCAATCTCAATGAACTCTAGCATAGCGTCCTCCTTTTTTTAAAAGTCTATCTTCTATTCTTCCTCAGAAGAATTGTCTTCCCCAACATCAATGGCATCTTCAGGAACACTTTTTTCTACAGCTATGTTTTCTTCATCGGAATTAATGCTAGAAGAAGTACCGGATTCTTCAACATTATCCTGAGATGCTTTATCACCATCTTTCAATTTTTCAATAGATTCTTCCTTTTCATCTACTGGAGATATAGACTCTGTTGGCTCTTCAAGTTTAGGTGCTTCAGAATCGTCTTTTGGTTTCAGTTTACCTCCTGCTTTAGCATCTACAGAGACTTTTTCTTTGTCTTGTTTTACTTCCTTTTTTTCTTTCTTAACAGCTCGGACCTTTAAGACATCTTCACGGTTCAGTTCCCATTTTTTCATCTCTTTATCAATTTCAGCTTCATCCATACCTTGCTGCATCAGGTGCCAACGATGGGCTATACCTGCTCGGCGCATTAATTTATGGGCTGCATTTGTAGGAACAGCACCATGGTCCAGCCAATGTAGGATACGATCACCTTTCAGGTCATAGGAATGATCCTCATCAATTGGATTATACCAACCCACTTCTTCAATGGCCGCACCATCACGCTGTTTTCGAGAATCTATTACAATCAAACGATAAAAAGGTCTATTGCGTCTTCCAATACGTTTCAGTCTTATTTTCGTCGCCAAAGTATGTCTCCTTAATTAAAGTTACTAAAGGTGTTCATTCCAGGGAATTGTATTTGTTTCTTCTTTCCAATTTTTTTCATCAGCTTACGCATCTCTCCAAACTGTTTTAATAAAACATTTATTTCCTTAACAGGGCGACCACTCCCACATGCAATGCGAGACCGGCGTCTGCCATCAATGATCTCTGGTCTTTCGCGCTCCGCCTGGGTCATGGAATTAATGACTGCTTCGGTCCATTTAAGTTGACGATCATTCATATTTAGTTTTTTCAAGACATTTTTATTCATTCCTGGTAGCATACCTAAAAGTTGATTTATTGAACCCATTTTCCGTATTTGGGTCAGCTGCTTTTTATAATCATCGAGGTCAAACGTATTTTTAACCAGTTTTTCCTGAAGTTTACGCATATCTTCATCATTGGCTACCTTTTGAGCTTTTTCTACTAAAGAAACCACATCACCAAACCCTAGAATTCGGCCAGCTATCCTTTTAGGGTCAAATTGCTCTAATCCAGCCATTTTCTCTGATACACCAATAAATTTTATTGGTTTCCCAGTTATCTCACGAATAGACACAGCTGCACCACCGCGGGTGTCTCCATCCATTTTAGTAAGAATAATTCCTGTAATAGGTAGAGCCTCATTAAATGTCATTGCCGAATTGACCGCATCCTGGCCTGTCATTCCATCAGCAACAAAAAGAATCTCGGTTGGCTGGATCATATCTGAAATCTTTTGTATCTCAACCATCATTTCGCCGTCAACATGTAACCGTCCAGCAGTATCCAAGATAATTACATCGGTAATCAATGACTCAGCTTCATTTATACTGTCAATACATATCGCGGTAGGATCTTTTGACCTATCCTCATATACTGGGACACCAATCTCCCGACCAAGGGCTTGCAATTGATTTACTGCTGCAGGACGATAAATATCTGCAGCAACTAGTAAAACTGACTTCCCAGCATTTTTCAATCTGAAAGCCAATTTTGCCGCTGTAGTGGTCTTACCAGATCCTTGCAAACCGACCAGTAAGATTGTCGATGGTGCACCTTTGAATAACAGTGGTTTTGGGTCACGCCCCAGTATATCAATTAATTCTTCATGAATGATCTTGATAAACTGCTGACCTGGTTTCACTGTTCTTGATACCTTGGTGCCCTCCGCCTTTTTCTTTACTCGGCTAACAATTTCTTTTACCACCTTAAAATGGACATCAGATTCTAATAAAGCACGGCGAATATCCCGAGCAGCATCATTTATATTTTTATCGGTTATCTTGCCTAAACCCCGTACTCTACGAAAGATGGATTCAAACCGTTCGGTAATCTGGCCAAACATACAATTTTATTTCGAATATAGCCGGACAATTTAGGTGAATTCTATTCAAAGGGGAAACTGCAAAAGCCATTAAGATGGTTAACATGAAACCAAGCAATTGGATTAATTAAAATCTATGATCTAATGTCATACCAAACTGAATCGGATCACCATAACTAAAATAAGCTTGGTCCCTATACTCAGGGGGTATTAGCCCAAAGTGGAATCCTCGGACAGCATATCTTTCATCAAGGATATTTCTACCCCAAAACTTGATAGATAGACCTCTGAAGGATTTTCCAACAGTAAAATTCACTAAGCTGTATGGTTCAGACTTCTCATTGTGGCTATCTGAAAAATAATAATCATTTTTGAAGGTGACGCCCCAAGATGCTGAAATTCCGGATAATCCTTCATAATCCAAGCTGAATGATCCGGTTATATCCGGCGCCATGGCCGCATCCCTATTCCCACTCTTCTCTTCCGTACCGACATTAAGTGTGTAATAAAATTCATCCACCCAAGTATCCAGGTATCCCAAAGAGAGTTTAGCACGGATCAATCTACCTATTTCATGTACATGCTCCCACTCCAGACCCTTTATCCAACCGGATGTCGCATTACCTGTGTAGAATATAAAACTGTTCGGGTCACCATCTATCTGCTGGCTTGAGATCGAAACCTGCTGATCTTTCCTTCTTCCATAAAACGCCACGAGCTGGGTTCTGTATTTATTTGTGGTTCTTTTTAACCCAGCTTCAACATTACGGATGAATTCCGGGTCAAATGGACGGTTTGTTTCTGAAAGGTAAGGCTGTTGATTCACCCCACCGGATTTGTATCCTTGAGAAACCGAGGCATAATAACTGGTGAACTCATCTATCATGTAAATTAGAAAACCACGAAACCCAACCATGGAATGGTTCACATTGAATGCGACAGGTGGTAAAATCATATATTCACCAAAATAATCAAGTGATCTATTATCTCCTGTATATTCAATATAATTGATCTCATACCGAGCATTCCCTTGCAATTTCAGAGTCGATGTCAAGTCATAGAAATATTGAGTATAGCCCGCTAAAACCATGAAATCGTACGCAGCCGTTGCATTGTTTGCTATACCACCAAACAAATATCCTGAGGCTTTATCCTTCTCCTTGAGATGCTTGTAAAAGCTACCAATAATAAATGGTCCAATTGATGTTCTTAACTCTTGTGTGAAAGATTGTCGGTTTCTGTTATTTTTATCGAAGAATTCATAGGCCCACCCTTCAACTTGCGGATCAAATCCATGATTATCATGCCAAAAGGCGCTGTCTGCCCAATCGCCATCATAGCTATGAACGAGGTCTGTGGCAGAAATGGTCGTGATAGATGTGAGGTGTGATTCATTAGAGATCGAATAATTCGCTCTTAGTGATGTCGCAACCGTTCTCTGGCTGTCCTCACCTCGATCATTCGAATAGGTTTTGAACTCTTCATTATTATCCGGTGCCCATGCATCGTATCCATTATCAAGATCAGTAACCATCACCGTTCCAAGCAATGATAGCTTCTTCATCGGTTGAGACATGACCTTTGCTCTTAAAAATAATTCATCTCTTTTATTAGTATTGTTCCTATCCTGTGAGATATTCTGTCGAAATCCATCAATATAGCTCTTCAATCCACTTACTCTTAGAAACGTTCCATTGCGGATCCGTATATTAGTAATGAATCCTATTCTATGATGGCGATCTGACCCATAAGTTGCAGTTATGCTGGATTCAGAATTCTCACTTGGGTCTGTTGATCTAAGTGAGATAAGGCCAGCCATCGAATTGGGCCCGTATACGGAAGACTGGGGTCCTTTGAAAACTTCAACCTGTTCGATATCATAAAGTGATCCAGCCATACCTAACCCACTGAAATCAATATCATCTATCACAAAACCAACGGAAAAATTTGGAGGGCCTTCGCCAAAATAATGGCTTCTTTCTCCGATACCACGAATTTGGAAATACCGTGGGCGGCTGGTACCTCCCGCCCAGTTAAGATTAGGAATATTGCCTATCACCATTTGAAAATGATCTTTGCCTTTTTCATATAGGTCTTTTTTTCTTAGTACAGTTACACTGGATGCTGTCCTTTGGAAATGTTCATCTATGAGCCCGGCATGGACGATTATCTCATCTGACTCAAGCACATTTGTTATAAGTACGATACGCATACCATCATTTGCAATGGCATTCACAACTTTATAGCCTATGTGTGAAAATTGAAGTTCAGCCCCTTTACCTACATCCAGATGAAATTCCCCATTGAGATCCGTGGATGTCCCTTTTCCATCAGCAGTGATATTTACTCCTTTGATCGGCTGTGACGTCTTGCTATCAATAACAATTCCAGAGATCTGTGAAAAAAGCAATGTATCAAGTAAAACTAAATGCCAAAGGCAGGCCTTATAACTCATTCATTTTTCTCCCTACGCTGGTATGATCCATATCAGGTTCAATGGGTTTGTTCTCAGCCGCACGATCTGGTTTGAAACGGCACCCCTTGATCATAATGAACTTAAAATATTTACTCGCTTAATTCACAGGGTCTTTAGACTGTGATTTCCTTTATTCTTTAGGTACTTTCAAAGTGTATTCCAAGGAGTAAACATGTCTAAAAACCTTCCTGAGATCACTCTGAAAGCCGTTATACTGGGAATCCTATTATCAATGATACTGGCCGGTGCCAACGCTTACTTGGGTCTTTTTGCCGGGATGACCGTATCTGCATCTATTCCTGCAGCAGTTATATCCATGGGTGTGCTCTCATTTTTCAGAAGATCCAATATTCTGGAAAATAATATTGTCCAAACTGCTGCATCTGCAGGAGAATCCTTAGCAGCGGGAGTGATTTTTACCATTCCAGCATTGGTGTTATTAGGTTATTGGACATCCTTTGACTATTTCGAGGTAGCCAAAATTGCTGCTATTGGAGGAGTAATCGGTGTGTTATTCACTGTGCCGCTGCGTCGTGCTCTCATTCTGGTAGCAAAATTAAAATTTCCGGAAGGAATTGCTACTGCAGAAATCCTGAAAGCAGGAGATGAAGCAAGGTCAAGCACAGAAACAGATTCGTCCGATGGGCTCAAAACCATTGGCATAGCGAGTATCGTGGGCGGACTGATGAAACTTGCTCAACAAGGATTCGCTATGTGGCACGCTGCAATTGAAGGAGCAACAACTGTGGGCAGGTCTATTTTTGGCATAGGTTCTGACCTGTCACCTGCGCTGATCTCAGTTGGATACATTGTTGGAAGGAATATCGGCATATTGGTCGTGACGGGTGGTCTGATATCCTGGGCTATCGCTATTCCGATCTACACTGCAATAAACGGGTTTGAAGGTGACCCATTGAAAGCTGCATGGACCATCTGGAACAACAAGATCAGGTATCTAGGAGTAGGTGCAATGGTTGTTGGAGGAATCTGGTCACTGGTTAGATTATTGAACCCACTGATCACTGGGCTCAAAGCAAGTATTGAATCAATCCGACAAAGGAGAGAGGGTAAAGAACTTCAGCGTATGGAAATGGACATACCTATTAATTA
>ENA-UPTF01000168-UPTF01000168.1-marine-metagenome-genome-assembly--contig:-NODE-168-length-46150-cov-8.637315_pt1 | contig 46150 bp, 40 predicted proteins | sample MGYA00238166_ERZ767019 | MGnify/ENA primary metagenome ERZ767019 (study PRJEB28930, sample SAMN06266391) | marine metagenome | isolation source: Sea water from 250 m depth | place: Atlantic Ocean | study... | reverse complement strand
TTTAGGATTGAATCAACAATCGTATCTATAACCGTTTTTGTTCTGATGTTATTTAAAACTGCGATAACAAATATACCATATTCTGCGTCAGGAATAATATTCTCCCATTCATCTAATAGCGTTGTATTATCTAGAAATTTGTCTACATCTTTCTCGATTCGTAATTGATCTGCAACCTTATCCTGAAGGACACAGATTCTATTCTCAATTATTTTTCTTTCTTTAGAATAATTCATTTACCACCTAAGACTGATTTTTCATCAACATTGTCCAATTGGTTTGGAGAAACATATTCATTCGCATATTTTTTATAAACACCAGAATGAACAAAAATCTCAAATAAGTCTTCATCAATATGGTAATCATTTTTCATAAAGCCCATTATTCTCATTGCCTGAGATAATTTTTTCCCTTCTTTGTATGGCCTGTCTGCTGCGGTAAGAGCCTCATAAATATCTGCTATCGCCATGATCTTTGCCTGCGGGGACATGTGATCACCTTTTAGACCTTTTGGATAACCAGTCCCATCCATTTTTTCATGGTGTCCGCCAGCAAACTCAGGAATGTTTTTTAATTTTTTTGGATACGGTAGCTCTTCAAGCATATCAATCGTGATCGAGATATGATCATTGATAATATCTCTTTCTTCAGGCAGAAGTGTTCCCTTGGCTATATTTAGGTTACGAACCTCATCATTAGTTAATACATTTTGCTCCTTATTATTGAGGACTACTTTATTTTTAGAAATCGATAAAATTTTATCTTGAAGCTCTGGTTTCATAAACTCGCCACCTATATTACAGGAATCTATAAACGCTATATTATCATCAATTTTTTTAATTGAAGCATGATACTCTTCATCAAAGCCAGGCAATGATCCATTCATATGGCGCTTTAGAAAAGCTATCTCTACATCGCGCTTTACTATCTCCATCCTTGTCTTCACTAATTCTATTCTATCAAAAATTGTTTCTAATTTGGTTCCTTTGTCTACAACATGTGGGGGTGTCGCTACCTTACCGCAATCATGTAGCCAGGCTGCAATATACAGCTCATATCGTTCATCTTTTGTCATACTAAAGTCTTTGTATTTTCCTGAAGTTACTTTTGCAACCTCATCTGCAAGCATCATAGTAATTACCGGAACTCGAGCACAGTGTCCACCAGTGTACTCAGATTTTTTATCAATTGCTGTGGCAATAAGCTGTATAAAAGCTTCAAACAACGTTTTTAGCTCCCCAACTAATTTTTTATTGGTCAAAGCTACAGCACCTTGTGAGGCAAGAGACTCAACCTGCTCTTGCATATCGTTGTCAAAGGAAATAACCTCGCCATTTTCATCGCGAGCATTTATTAACTGCATAACTCCGATGATTTCATGTTCATGGTTTTTTAGAGGTACAGTTAAAAATGATTTTGAGTGATAACCCGTTTTAGAATCATAGGATTTCGTACCGCTAAAATCAAACCCCTCTTCTTTATACGCATCCTCAATATTTACAGTTTCACCTGTTAGCGCAACATAGGCAGATACATTACTCTGGTTTGGTGTCGAATCATCTATCCACAGTCTGACCGGGTCAAATGGAATATCAACGTTGGAACTACCGCCCATAATCGTTTTCATCGAATCATTACGCAATATTTCAAACTTAAGATTTCCATCTTCATCCTTACTATATAGTGTCCGCCCATCGGCATTCGTAATATTTTTCGCCTCTTCCAATATCATTTCAAATAATTTATTGGTGTCAGACTCTGTGGAAAGTGCCATGCCAATTTCATTGAGCCTGTGGATTCTATTTTCAAGACTTTTTATCTTTTGTTTGTCATTCATAATATTGATTATTTAGTAGTAAAATTTCAGACACTAAACGAATGTACATAATTGGATAATATCCGGCAATGTTTGTTTCATTTAAATATTTAATAGTAATTCGTAATTATGAGCGAAATAAAAAATAAAATAATTGATCTATTTGATAGTGCCGAAAAGAAGAATATTTCATATAATAATCTAGAATATATTTTAGATGAAATCTTGATTGGCAATGAAAATCATGAAAACGTTTATTTATTTTTAGAGCTCCTACATCTTTCAAGCATTTCCAAGGTAATTGCAAAAAATAATAATTGTGACTATTGGGCATTAAAAATTGCGGATATAATTGAAAAATATAATTTTCACACAGGCCAATTATTATGGCAAAGAGTAAAACGTTATAAAGAAAAACCTGTTTTTATATCTATAGATGGAGAAAAAAAGAAGACCATAACCTATAATAAATTTTGGAACGATCTAATTCTGACTTTCAAGTCTATTGGCTCTCTATCAGAAAAGGATACCATAGCGTTAGGTATTCTATCTTTCAACCAATACAAAAGCGCGCTTGTTGATCTATGTTGTCTAGCTTTTGGCTATCGAGTAGTACCCATTCCTCTTAACTCTACTGGTGAGCATCTATCATATATATTAGAAGAAGCAGGGATAACACATCTATTTGTTGGCGGGGACAAAGCTACTCAATTGTGGAATTCAGTTCATAAAGGTTATAGTATAAAAATAATAGACATCAATGATATAGGTTTAATTAAAGGCGAATCAATATCCTGGGAATATTTTCAAGACCTCGGAGAAAAAAGTGATAGTAAAGATTATGATCTCTCTATCTTAAACCGAGATATGAGCTGGACATCAACAATTATGTACACGTCTGGCTCAACAAGTAATCCCAAAGGGGTAAAGTTCAATCAGGTTAACATAATGTCCAAAAGATTCGCTAGAGCACTTGCTCTGCCTGAGATTAATTCAGCCGACATATTTTTATGTTACTTGCCTCTGTTTCATACTTTTGGAAGATATTTTGAGCTTATGGGTTCGATCTTTTGGGGAGCCACATATGCCTTTGCCGAGTCCCCATCTTTTAATTCATTATTAAAAGATTTCAGGCTTGTATCCCCAAGCGTATTTATTAGTATTCCAAAAAGATGGGTACAACTATATGATCTAATGGATGATACGATGGATCTAGATTTGTCCTCAAAAGAATCTATCAAAAATAAAATAGAAGAACTTACTGGCGGTAATTTAAGTTGGGGATTGTCCGCCGCAGGCTATCTAGACCCAGACGTATTTCAATTTTTCCATGATAATAATATAGAACTCATAAGCGGATACGGAATGACAGAAGCGACTGGTGGTATTACCATGACCCCTCCAAAAGAATATGTCATTAACTCTGTAGGAAAATCCCTTCCAGGCATAGAGCTCAAGCTTGCTGATGATGGAGAGCTATGTATGAAAGGGCCTTATGTCTCAGATGGCTTTTATAAAATTAATAAATCAGATTCATTTAAAGGTGGATGGTTTCATAGTGGCGATATTTTCGAACAGAAAAATGGACACTATTTTATTCTCGATAGAAAAAAAGACATATATAAAAACAGTAGAGGGCAAACAATCGCACCTCAAAAGATTGAGAATCTGTTTCAAGATTTTGATTTAGTTAAGTCTGTCTTTCTAGTTGGAGATGGGAAGGAATACAATACCGTGCTAATATATCCTAATAAAGAAAATTCACAGTTTCAGGTTCCAGAAATAAGCAATATTCAAGTCAATGAAATATTTAGTGCTATGCTGATATCGGTAAATGGGTTTTTATCTTCCTTTGAACGTATAGTCAATTTTTCTGTTATTGACCGTGATTTTAGTGTTGAAAAAAATGAGCTAACTCAGAAAGGTACGTTTAAGCGAAATAATATTCTAAATAATTTTAAATCTGAAATCGATCTAATGTACAAAAAAGAATATGTCAGCTTATATAATGAAGATAAAGAAATAAGAATACCGAACTGGCTTATTAGAGAGATTGGCACTATAAAATCCAACATAAAATGGAACGGCAGAGAAATATTAATAAATGATAAAAAAATATCATTACCATTAAAATGGATAGGTGACATATTAAATATTGGAAATTTCACTTTTAAAATTGAATCCCAAGTTTTTGATCTAGACTCTTTTATTAACTCTCCAAAACTTTGGCTTGGAAATGAGAAGTTTATCGAATTTTGTTCCTCAACTATATTTAGGATCAAAGAATCTGTCATATATCCAGAAATAAATATTGAAATTAATAATAGCATATTTGAACAAATTCATGAAACACAGTCAATAAAATCTGATTCGGATTTGCAATTAGAAAACTTGCACCATGGCGTAAAACTATATTTATCAAGTGACTCATCATTCTCTCAATATTTAAATCATATTATTAGCCAGAACAATAATGAATGGACCGATGTGCTTATGGATACATTCATTCAGTATCAAGAACACCCAGATCCATTATTCCGTATAAAATTATTAGAGACTATATCTCCACTTCTATCAGATCAGTTTTTTGTAAGCCAACTAAGATCTAATTACAGGTATTTGAAAAATAATTCAACTAATGAAAAATTTGTTTTCGATGTTGCAAGACTATCTAACATACAGTATCTATCTATAATTGACTTATTAAAAACAATGCATATAAACATTGATGATGCGGACGATATTGATATGAGCTTTATTCAAGAAATTCTGTCTATTATATGCGAATTCGGGAAAAATCATCCTACAAAATTTGTTTCCGTTAGGGCAGAGCTGATCTGGTGGCAACTGTCTAACTCACCAACACAGATTGGTTCAGCAGCACAAAAAGAATATTACAACCTAATAAATGGTTTTAGACAATGGCTTGGGCCAAACACTTCGCTAACAATAGACAGAGAAACAAAAGAAGAATATACCTGGTCAGATGTGATCACATTTGATGAGAATGTTAGGGTTAAGCATAAAAATATTTTGTTGACCGCAATAGCCAAGGTAGCGTTAATCAAAGAAGCAATATTTTTATTTTCTAATGATACAGTATTACATCTCGCCGATATTCCACGTAATGGCATATGGATAAAACACCTATCAACAAAAAATGGTAAAAGCTCGTTCAGAGTTTTAGTTAAAACATTAAACCTTGGAACCTATAACATAGTAATAAATCTTAACCAAGATCTCGAGAGAGACTTTTTTGAGGACGAAATACGCTGGCTAATTCTGATGGGATCATCTGGGTCAGACCAAAATCAATTGTTTAAAAAATTTGGTGGCTATTGGCCCGAGGAATCAATATACACTGAAGAATATATTACCGATGAAACAGTTAGCATCTATCTGGAAAGAAACAAAGAAGAGATTAATGACTCTACCAAAAGAGACCGCTGGCAAATGAGATGGCTACACTATATCTGGAACGGAGTTCAAGCGTACATAGAATTTTGGCACCGTACTAATCATACTCTTGCGATAGATCCTCCGACAACAGAAAACCTTATTATTCCACAACACGACTATACTACTGGAACACGAATAATATCAATCGCAGATAGAAAAAAAGTTGACTCTGTTGGGCAATTCTATTTAGACCTATATATTAATTATATTATTGAAACAGAAGCCAAATTTCCAGGATTAAAACACATGGCAGATTGGGAATTAATTTTTACTGCTTCCCTCGAGTCAATGAAAGTAAAAAAAGGCCTCCCGATACTGAATGAGCTTATTGAAGATCTAAATACAAAAGATTATAAAGCCAAATTCAGAGAACTTGGCTTAACAAAAGAGAGGATAACAAGTTTCATACAAGAATTTGATAACTATGGAGTTTTAACTAAGCCGGTTGTTTTTGCTGCACTCAGGTATGAAAGATGGCTTGATCTAAATCCTGAAGCAGAAAATGAGGCAAAAGCATCCATACTTAAAGAACTTTATCATGACTACAACCTTAACTCTTTGTTAGATGAATACCCTGAAACTCGTGTTCGTTATTTTATGATGACCTGCTTAAAAGACTCGGGAATAGAACTGAATAAATATTTTCAAGCAATAATCAAAGACATGAGAGCAAAAAAACTCAGCCCATGGAACTTGAATGACAGAATTGAAAATATTTTAGAGAACGCAACTATTAACGATAATGAGAAATTTTTTCTTGCAAGAATGCTTTACCCTCACATTGATGCTGCTGACTTTGTTGAGCTGGTAAAAACAACGAAAGGAGAAACTCAAAATCTAGACCTGGTCTTTAAGACGGAAGACTCCAATGGAAAAATATATTCGATTCGTCCACCTTTCCATCCAAAAGAAATAGCCACATTCCAGACAATTATTTCTAAACAAAACTTGTCCGTAACATTCACAGTAGATCATGAATTTCTTCTCATTGTCAATGACAGAAATAATGTTATAGGAGGGTTATACTATAAAATAAAAAATAATGTAAGAGTGCACCTTGAATGGGTTGTTATTAGAAAAAAATATCAACGTCTTAAACTAAGTAGAAGACTAATGGATGATTTCTTTAATAGGATGAAACAAAACGGACTTAATATAGTTACTGTTGGATTTTATCATGAGAATTTCTTTTACAAACAGGGATTTAATATCGATCAAAGCTACGGCGGGCTAGTAAAAAAACTTGACCTCAAATAATATTATGTATAAAGCATTAGATAGATAATTATTCCTGTGACAGAAACATACAACCAGATAGGAAGTGTTATTCTTGCTATTTTTCTGTGCTGCTGGATTTGAAAAACCCATCCTCTATATAAGGTTATCATTGCCAAAGGTAAGATTATCATAGCAAGGATAATATGAGTTACCAAAATAGGGTAATAAACTGATATCCACTCACCTGTATATGCTTTTGGGCCACTCTTAAACCAATGGTAGATTACATAACTGACTAGAAATAATGCCGATGAAAAAAATGCTGTCAGCATTACTCTCCTATGCATCTCACGTTTTTTTAGCTTAATTAAAAGGTATCCAATTATAAGTAATATCGTTGTAGTTAGATTTAATAATGCATTTACCAGAGGCAACGATGATACATCTACCGCGCCCTCAATACCTTCAGGTCTAGGTCCTAGAATTAAAAAAGCTACTGCCAGGCTTACCACGCCAGACAGCATATAGATCATCCTTAACCAAAAATTTTCTTTTTTCATCATTAATAATAATTTAGATCAATAAGGATAATGATTAATAAAAGCGGTAGATAGGCCACGGATGTTCTTAATAATAGTTTTGCATTTTTTATAGATGATTCTTTTAATAAAGGGATGCTGGATATTAGATAAACAATACCTAACAATAATGCCCCCCAAAAATAAAATATTCCCAAAGCTCCCGTAACTACAAAATATAGGGAAACAGGAATAAGTAAAAATGCGTGCCAAATAATTTGTCTGTTTGTTCTATGATTTTCTTTTTCTATAACCGGAAGCATTTTAAATCCTGCTCTTTCATAATCATCTTTACACATTATGGCAATAGCATAAAAATGAGGATGCTGCCATAAAAATAAAATTGCAAATAATATCCAAGCGTTTGGACTAAGTTCATTCGCAGATGCTGCCCATCCGCCAAGTGCTGGCATAGCACCGGGGATTGCGCCAATAGTGGTGTTTAACCAGGTAATTTTTTTTAACGGCGTATAAACAAATAGATAAAGTAATATGGTAGCAAGACCAAGTGTCGCAGTTAGCTGATTAACAAATACCCATAATATTGCAAAACCAATTATGGACTGAGATAGACCAAAGTTAAAGGCAGTTTTAATCGAAATTAGACCTGTAGGAATTGGACGTGATTTTGTCCGATCCATTAGCATATCCAAATCTCTTTCAATACAGTGATTAATAGTCCCGGCTCCTCCAGAGAGTATTGCCGTACCTAGAATTGTATAAAAAAAGTTTAGATAGTTAATCATCGCACTTTCAGCCAAATAATAGCCTAACGCTGTAGAGATTAATATTAGTAACGTTATTCTTGGCTTTGTCAGCTCTATAAAAGCTGAGAACTTGCTTTTTGCCGGAAGAGGTTTTCTTTTCATACTGACGACCGAAGTTTCTTTAAAAATAAATTAATATGGTTTCGTAGGATAGATATACTAGCCTTGTCTGTGCCGTTATAATACTGTCTTATGTTCCCATCTCCATCGATTAATACAAATTTTACAGAATGACCTGCAGGTAGATTATCAGACATTAATAAAAATCCATCCGAACTAAGTTTTTTTACTTTTTCCATATCTGCTCGCAAAAACTTCCAACGCCTATCATTAACACCATTTGCATCAGCATATATTTTTAGCACCTCTTGACTATCATATTCTGGATCAACTGTTATCGATATAAATTGTAGATCCGGATGTAGTTTATACTGATTATATAGCGTCCTCATATTATTTGACATGATTGGACATGGCCCAGGACAGCTGGTAAATATAAAGTCCAAGACAGATATTTTATTACGTAAACTATCATTAGTGAAAGGTTCCCCATGATGGCTAACCAAACTAAACGGAGGAGTCTGTTTAATCACAGCCGGCAGAACCTGGCTAGCCTCTGTTGCTTTTGTTATAACCCATGTGGCACCAATACCAAGAAAAACCACTAGCGCTAAAACACTAACTATATGAATCTTTTTTATCATACACTATTTGATATTTTCCAGAAAGTATATTGCACAATTGAAAGCCCTAATAATAAAGATGAAAACCACATATGGAAAAGCTGAACAAGTGGTTTCACTTCAAAAAGAACTAATGACTCGCCTAAAACAATCTGAACACCAATAATTATCAGCATAAAATTCACCGCATATATCATATAATCTGAAGGGGATGATTTAATATTTTGAATTATTTTCCTTAAGTAAAATACTAAGCCCAATAAAATAACACCTAGAATAGTGTGAATATATTTAAAAGGTCCTAACATTTTTAATAAAATCACTCCCTCAATGAGAGGGTTCTCTTTCCTACTAATATCTAGCCCTCCTCTGATCTCTGTCCCTATTATAATTTCAACAACCACACAAACCATTATACCCAGAATAATGTATTTGATATGTTCGGGGTAAACACTATCCTTTTCAAAATTGCCTTCTATGATATAATATGACTGAATTGAACTATATATGATTAATCCAATTATTATTAGAGCGAGTAATAAATGAAGTGTGATAGTTACAGGATCTAATACCGTATCAACCAGCTTACTTCCTAGCCAGCCTTCAACTAAAGTAATAAATAATGCAAGAGTAATAGAAAAAGTTACACTCTTATGTTTCTTAAAATAAAGTAATCCGAATACACATGTGACTAAAATAATGAGGCCAACAAGAGCACCAAAGAGTCTGTTTAAATATTCAACCCAGGCAAGAACAAGATTAAATTTCTCAGGATCAATATAGTCTGGAAGTTGATCTAAATTGGTTGGAGGTATCCAACGATCAAAACATTTTGGCCAATCTGGACAACCCATACCAGCTCCAGAAACTCTGACAAGGCCTCCAATAAAAATCAATAAATAAGTGAAAACAATTGATATAACTGAAAACTGAAAATATTTTTTCATAAATAGCCCCGGAAATTATGCATCATTAGACAATGAATTATGAATACTTTTCTTATCGTGTTATAATTATGCTTTATTGTAATATTATGACCTGTAAATACTGTATTTTGCAAAAAGAAAATATTTAATTAGACTATGTCAAAACCACTAACCCAGATTGAACCAGGAACGGCATGCACGATAAAAGAAACCGGTCAATCAGGAACACTTGAAAAGATATTCTATTACCCAACCAAGTATGAGGTTAAAACTGATAATGGTCATACAAACCATTATACAACCCATGAAATCATTTTTGAAGGCTACGAAAGGCCAAAAACAAAACTAACCATCCCTGCGGTTCCATATAATGGTATCGGTTCAAGCTATGCCTCCTGGACGCCTTTCCAGGCGAATAGCCAGATAAGGCACCACTTTTCTAGTAGTAAAGAAATTGTATGGAAAATGATTACCTCATTAGAAACATATAACGTATGGTTCTCTGGTATACAACGAGCCATGCCTGATATTCAATCAAAAAGATACGTGCACCAGTTTTCTTTTGATAAGCTTCCGCTAATACCTGGATCGTTTTTTAAGATCAGACCAGCCTCTCTTGCGCCATGGTTTCGATGCAGAATTATAACCATAGAAAAAGAAAAAGAATTTGGGTTCGACTTCAGAATGACACCATTCTATGAAGAATATGTATCATTTAAAATAGAAGAAGCTGAGCAAGGTGTTTTTGTTACTTGCGACAGATCAAGCAAGGGCATTTTTTCGTTCTTATCACTATTAAACTGGAGCAGTAGAAAATCAAAAATTCTGCGAAGGCTGGCAGCAATCACCCCGGTGATTGATTTTGGTAAAACTAATGACGAGTCAGATGAAGAAAACGCTGAGGATATGTGGGGCGGATATGCTTCCAGAGAAGACTATATTAATTATGCTGTGAATATGGGACTACAAAACAATATGGATGTGATTAATGCGATTACAGATAAACCAACAAGAGGGCTTGCAAAAGCAGGGCTTGTTCACGCAAAACGAACCGGTAAAACCCCTCCCATGCCAGAAAAACCTGCGCCAGGTTCTGAACCTTCTAGCGCATCCACTGCAAGTACTGAACTTAGTCGAGAGCAAATTGTTGCAATGGTAGTAAATAAAGCATTAGACGGAGATATGGACCCAATTAACTCCATTGAAGACAAACCCACTAGAGGTATCGCTAAAGCGTTAATGGTAAAAATAAAGCGTGGCGCTGCAGAACGTCCCCCAATGCCGGAAATTCCAGATACTGTATCAGAGCAAAGCGAAAACACTGCAGCAGAGAGCGAAGAACAACTAATCGAAAGGCTTGTAGCGACTGGACTGACTGGTGACATGGAAGAGGTTAATGCACTAGACAATAGAGTTTTAAGAGGAAAGATCAAGGCCGCAATTGTAAAAGCAAAACGGCAGAAATAGAGTCTATGGATAAAGAAAAACCGAACCCAATATCAGCATCACAGCTACTTTCGATGATTATCTGTACTATACTTCTACTTGTTTATGTAACACTCGTGACATGGGTGCTTTAAACATTGAGCTTTGACTGGTTCACCATGACATGGCTTCAAGAGCATCTGGAGTGGGCAATCGGACTATTATTAATCGGAATAATTATTCTATTTTTCTTTCCCATACTATTAGGATGGCAGTTAAAAGAGGATGAAAAACATGAGTAATATAAATGATGCCCTGCCAATTATTTCTACCCTAACTTTAATTTTTTCACTGCTTCTTATATCCGAAATATTTAGACTTAAAAAAGAGCAAAGAAGGCTAAACAAAAAAATTGACTACCTCCGCAAGGATATAGATTTACTTTTGAGCAAAATAACTGGTGACTGATTTTTCTAGATTCTGGTCTAATAATTAATCCATAATTTTTATATAACGAGTATGAACCAAAGCATCCAAAATGACACTGAAAAAAGGAATGAAAATAGTCGGATATATGTCCTCTTTTATTCTTTCTTCCTCATTCCCTTTATGATCGCAGTGTTTGGCGCAGTCTTTTTTCTTTTATTTAAGTTTATTACTTACGAAACAAATAACGCTGAAGATTTACTCAATCAGGTGAAAGTTGGTTCTGCATCAAAAAGATGGCAATCAGCATTTGAACTGGCAAAAGTACTAAATAATCCCGATGCCGATCCTTTGACCGAATCATTCAAAGGTCAACTCAGGTCAGCCTATGAAAAATCTATTCATGATGATCCTCTTGTTCGCTCATACTTGGCAATGGCCATGGGAGCAACAAAGGATACAACTTTTGGGGCAATATTAGTTTCTGGTCTTGAGGATGATAATTTGGAAACAAGATTAGCAGCTATTCAGGCTTTAGGACTTCTTAAATATTTTCCTGCAACAAAATCAATTAGACATATTATTAACAAAACGGATACACCAACTGAAAAACTAACGGCAACGATAGCCCTTGGTATGATTGGCGACCCCTCAACGATACCCCATCTGAAAAACCTTCTAGATGATGATGAAGCAAACATAAGGTGGGACGCTGCCATAGCTCTTGCCAAAATGGGTGACAATTCTGGTGCCTATATTATCGAAGGACTTTTAGATCGAAGTTACTTAAAACAGTTTAAACAAATAGATCCTATAGAAGAAAAAAAGGTGTTAATGATCGCCATAAGAACAGCCTCTATTTTATTTGATAAAAGGTTTGAAGAGAAGCTAACTTTACTGTCCAAAAACGATCAAGATTTAAGCATTAGAAATGCAGCAATCAAAGCCTTAGAAAATAATTATAGTAAAATGGAACCAATTACTGATGAGTGAAACAACAAGTTCTGATGCACCTAGAGCTGCAGTCGGAAGCACAAATAAAGAGGATAAAAGCTCAATTGAAAGACGAAGTTTTTTTAGCTGGTTAGCTTTAGGCTGGCTAGGGTTTGCAGCCGCTACTGGTGGATTTTTTACCGTAATAATTCGGTTTTTGTTCCCCAATGTACTTTTTGAACCGCCTCAGACTTTTAAAATAGGATACCCTGACGAATTTTCTCCAAATAGTGTAGACATAAGATTTAAAAAGGAATTCAATGCATGGATAGTCAGAGATGATGAATCTATATTTGCCCTTTCTACAGTCTGTACCCACCTTGGGTGTACACCAAACTGGCTTGCGACAGATAGTAAGTTTAAGTGCCCCTGCCATGGCAGTGGATTTAGAATGACAGGCGTCAATTTTGAGGGCCCTGCTCCTAGGCCGTTAGAAAGATTTAAAATAGGTATAGCTGATGATGGTCAGATTCTTGTCGATAAAACCAAGAGTTACAAATGGGAAAAGGGAGAATGGGAAAATAAAGACTCATTCTTAACAGTTTAGATAATGGAAAATAAAGATAACAAATCAATATTAGAAAAAATGGGTGAGTCCCAGGTCTGGAAGTCTATCATTCGTTCTGGTGTGCCCAAAACAAGAAGACAAAGAATGCACGCTATTTTGGGAAGTGTCTTTCTACACTTGCACCCTGCAAGGCTCCCAAAACATGCAGTAAAAGTAGGCTATACCTGGTGTATGGGCGGTCTTTCTTTTTTCTTATTTGTAAATCTTACAATCACTGGCATACTTCTAATGTTCTACTACAGGCCCACGGTAGAGTATGCGTTTACTGATATTATTGATCTGGCAGAACAGGTTCCACTAGGTATTATGAGAGAGTTGCACCGCTGGGCGGCTCATGCCATGGTTCTGATTGTCTGGCTACATATGGTAAGGGTATTTATGACAGGATCGTATAAGCCTCCTCGAGAGTTTAACTGGGGCGTTGGTGTATTACTAATGACACTGACCCTGTTACTATCTTTCACAGGCTACTTGCTTCCTTGGGACCAGCTAGCTATTTGGGCCGTAACCGTTGGCTCTAATATGGCAAGAGCGACACCCTTCCTTGGGCACGAAGGCCCTGGCGCTGCTCTACTTGCCATTGGTGATATCAACCTGATTCATGTTGGCTCAGACGTTAGATTTGGCCTTCTTGGTGGTAGATTTGTTGGAGAAGCAACCCTGCTTAGGTTCTATGTTCTCCATTGTATTGCGATTCCGTTTATTGCCATGATATTTATGGCAGTACACTTTTGGAGAATAAGAAAAGATGGAGGAATATCTGGACCGTTATAGGTATTAGATCCTGCAATAATTATGAGTTTAGTCGCTATTAAATCTGCTATTGATGCATTATCAGCACCAACGATTAGTTTTACCGTACTGACGGTTCTTTTTCCTTTCTTTTTTCCGCCATCTGACTGGTTTGAAAAAATCCATAGAAAACTTGGTTTTTGGAGACTGTGGACAAAAGCTGGGGGGATAACTGGGCTCGTGCTTATTACTGCTTTTTTTGTGATCGGATATTATGATAAGAATTTTAATATAACGCTTACCAAGCCAGATAATTTCCCGATTGTACTAATGATTTATTCTATGTTTTTCTTTATATGGCTTGCTATGTACAAGGCCTATAGAAATGATATACGTATAGATCAGGGACTAAAACCTGAAGAATACAATGACCCGGATGATAAGGTGCTAGTCTGGCCGGATCTGGTTTATATTGAGTTTATAGCACTAATATTGTTTCAAGTATTTTTAATTGTGTGGTCTATTCTAGTTGCTGCACCAATTGAAGAACCTGCTAACCCAGCTGCAACACCTAATCCTTCTAAGGCTCCATGGTACTTCCTGGGACTCCAGGAGATGTTAGTATACTACGATCCATGGATAGCTGGAGTTCTATTGCCAACAATGATTATTGTTGGCTGTATGGCAATCCCTTATATGGATATTAATAAAAAAGGTGACGGGTACTATTCCTTCAAAGAACGAAGAGTCGGTATTTTTATTTTTATGTATGGATGGGTCGTATTATGGCTCTTTCTTATTGTTATCGGAACGTTTTTTCGAGGACCAAATTGGAACTTTTTTGGACCATTTGAATACTGGGATCTACACAAAGTTGAAGCACTTACAAATGTGAACCTATCAGAATTATTATGGGTAAAATTATTAAACCAGGGGCTACCATCGAATATTCTCATTAGAGAAAGTGTTGGCTTTTTATCTGTTGGCTTTTACCTGTTTATTCTCCCGGTTATATTGGCCAAAACAGTGTTAAAGGATATGTATGAAGCATATGGTCCAACCCGTTATACGAGTCTTATGGTATTTGGCTTGGTGATGCTGGCTCTGCCAATAAAAATGTACCTCAGGTGGATGATTAATCTTAAATATATTATTGCCATTCCCGAGTGGTTCTTTAACATATAATATTTAGATGTTTAAAAACGACGAACGATATTGGGACATTAACCTACTGAACAAATGGTTCGCTATTTCTTCATTGGTCTTTTTATTATCAATGATATGGACATTTATTGATGACAATGATGATGAGTTTAAAGACTATCAAAAAAAGTTTAGACAACTTCAGATAAAGGCCACAGAAAAAAACCTAGGTCAGGAGTTAGATGAGGTCAAAGATGTTAGAGAAAAATATGACAAAGAGTTTGCAAAGGCCCAGTCTGATTATGATAATCAATCAGACCAAGTCAAATCGATTAATGATGAGCTCGGTAAATTTCGAGCTGACTTTTACAAAATCAACCTGAACTATTCCGAGAAAAAGGCAAAACTCGATGTAATAAAATTCCACCTAGAGAGTGAAAATGCTCATCATTTAGAGGGTGAAATTGCTCAAGACTCTCATCATGGAGCTGAAACCAAAGAAAAATATAAAATAAAAACAGAAGAGCTTTATAAAGTAAAACTGGACAAAGAAAACCTTGAAATAGAAATTGCAAAAAGAGAAAGAATATTAAAGGATCTAAAAACGACTCTTAAAGAGGTACAGGACACAAGAGATAAAATTCTGAAAAAAGTTAATATTGCAGAAAATAAACTTAATGTTTTAGACCGTTCAAAAATGAGTTTTATGAATAAGATTGGAGACATTGTACGAGATCTACCAATTCTTGATTTTATGGATCCGTATTATAAAGTAAAACAGACCGTCGTGAAGGATATTCACTATGATGTAAACTTCACTGCAATGCCTGCGGTTGACCGCTGTACGAGTTGCCACCTTGGTATTACAGATCCAGATTTTGCTGATGCTGAGCAGCCCTTTACAACGCATCCAAATCTCGACCTATATTTAACCAGTAAGTCTCCTCATCCCGAAGAATCATTCGGCTGTACTTCTTGCCACGCTGGGAGAAGCAGGGGAACATCATTTGTTTCTTCTTCACACACACCGAACACTCCAGAGCAAAAACATGAGTGGGAAGAAAAATATAGTTGGAAAAAAATTCATCACTGGCTCCAGCCTATGCTTCCGACTCGTTATACACAGGCAAGCTGTTTTAAGTGCCACACCAATACTAGTGACCTTGCTGGTGCCGAGAAAATCAACCTTGGACTTACCCTTGTTGACAGATCCGGATGTAATGGCTGCCATGTATCATCTAACTGGCCTTCAACAGCTAAATCAGGACCCGACCTGAGAAAGCTAAATGAAAAATCTCATCCAGATTGGGTTGCTAAATGGATACAAAATCCTCGTGATTTTCGTTATAATACAAGAATGCCTCATATTTTTGAACAGGCCAATCAGGAAAATCCAAAAATTGCTAAAAGAAATATTACCGAGATCGCTTCTATTACCCACTATCTATTCAAAGATAAAATAACTAGAAAGAATAATAACCCATCAAAATATCTAGGTAATCCAGCAAACGGAGAAAAACTATTTTCTGCTGTGGGATGTATGGGCTGTCATGTTAGCGAGCAAGACCCCTCTATGGCGCCACAACCAATAACATTTAAAGAATTAACAAAACTTCAAGGTCCAAATTTGATTGGTATGGGCTCTAAGGTTACTCCAGAATGGTTATTCAATTGGGTAAAAAACCCACACGAATATATGTCTACCACAAGGATGCCAAATCTTAGACTAAGTGATAGCGAAGCCAAAGACCTTACTGCTTATCTCTATGATAATAAAAACTATGACTTTGATCAGAAAAGAGTTCCAGAGGTTGATAAAACTGTATTGAATGAGTTAACCCTTGACTGGCTCATGAAAATGAATCCTGAAAAATATGCTATTGAAAAAGCATCAAAGATGACAGAAAGAGAGAAAATGTCATTCGTTGGAGAGAAAAGCATACGTCACTATGGATGTTTTGGATGTCATAACATAGATGGTTTTATGGATGCTAAGCCTATTGGTGTCGAAATAACGTATGAAGGCTCAAAACCCGTTGACAAGTTTGACTTTGGGTTGATGCATGATATTGAGCACACAAACTATGCCTGGATAGAAAACAAACTCAGAACACCTAGAATCTATGATAGAGGAAAAGAAAGCAACCCTCTAGATCTTTTAAAAATGCCTAATTTCCATTTTACAGAAGAGGAGATAGAGGCGGTTACTACTGCCGTATTGGCGTTTAACACAGATAAAGTTGGTGAAACTCTTTTAGCCCATAAGAATGCTCCTGATTATAATAAAGAAGGTCACAGACTAGTAAAAAAATATAACTGCCAGGGATGCCACCTGATTGAAAATAGAGGCGGCCAGCTCGTAGAACATATTGGCGCTCCAGAGTATGGCCCACCAAATCTTAACACCCAAGGCAGAAAAACAAATCCAAACTGGCTGATAAAGTTTTTTAATAACCCGATGACGATAAGGCCTAACCTTCAAGTTAGAATGCCTAGTTTTCATCAAATCAGCGATAAAGAGTGGGATACTATCATAAAGTATTTTCAGAGTATTGACAATGAAAATACAGGATACAGAGCTCCTCACCAGTTTGTTACAGGAAGCAGAAAATTTAAAGCAGGCGAAAAAGTCCATGAGCTAGGTGCATGTAATAATTGTCACTTTTATGGAAAAACATTCCCGATTCAGACTGCATCGACCTGGGCTGCTAACCTAGCACTTACAAAAGAAAGACTTAACCCTGAGTGGGTCGTTGACTGGATGCGCGAGCCACAGAATATAATGCCAGGAACGAAAATGCCTGCCCCTTATCTTCCAACGCCTGATGTTTTAGAAACGGATGATGCGGTAGCAATCTGGGGAAAAGATCTCGTAAAATTAAAAGGTGACCAGGAGGCTATGCTTGAAGGCTTAAGAGATTATATGTGGAACATAAAAGGTAAAGTAGATATTTCTGAAGAAATAAAAGCTTACTTTGATGAAAATGGATATGATTTTTCCGAAGGCGAGGATGACGATGAAGACGACTGGGACGAGGAAGACTGGTAAGCCTTATTTTACTATCTCCATATAGTTTTCAATATCTTTCCTTACATCCTTAGCAAGCCACTTATCACCCTCCCAGACTTTTAATAGCTCCATATTAGGCCCTATCAATGCTGAACGCAGATTGTGACCGATATTATTCTCCTCTATCCCCCAGAATTCACAGCCTATTTCACTAGATAGCGTATAAAGATCAGCAATATTTCCAACGCTTGACCATACGCTCAAATTTTCATGGCTGTCTATCGATGAACCATAAAAATCTTTTAATATAATAGGCGTGTCATAAATATAGTCAAAGCTAACCATGACCAATTCTAGATTATTATAATCTCTAAAATTATTTGCTAAGACTCCATTCTTTATTACAACAGCCGGACACATATTGGGTATTGGGCATTGGGTAAAAATAAATGATATAAACCGAAATTTTCCATTCAGACTACTTAGTGAGATGCTGTCACCATTAATATCTAACAGGCTAACATCGCTTAATCGTTCCCCAATTTGTTTCTTTCTGTATTCATCATCTTCCCAAAACTCATCATAATCGTCAACTATTTCTGAACGGCCTAAAACAGTAAAATCAGATGCATAACTATTAGAAGAAGTAACCACTAAACTGAATTTTACACTGTCTCCGATAGATAGCCCCGCCACATCTTGTTTATGCTCAAAATTAAAGGGCATCACCATAGGCATCATAAAGCCAGGTATTGAATCATGATCTATAATGATAGTATTCCTATCATTTTTTATATCGTGAATTATACCGTTTACAAGATATTCTTTATCCGTGTTTGAGCAGCTGATAAATAAATAAAACGTTAGAATATATTTTTTAATTTTCATTTAAAAAAAAGGCGAACAAATCTGTCCGCCTTTTCAAAATAATTCCAGATAAGATTATTTTTTCTTCGGTCTCGTAAAAGTGAAATTTTTTGTAACAGACCCTTTCCCTACAGTAATTGTCTCAATTATAGGTCGTTTCTTAAATTTTTCCTGCCAACATATAACCTCATAAGTACCCGCTGGAACTCCTTTAATTTCAAAGTTGCCATTTGAATCTGTTACCGCATAATATGGATGATCAGATACTAAGACCCAAGTTTTCATCCAGGGATGCACGTCACACTTAATGTAAAATGGATCCTCGGAAGTATCAAACTTTGATTTTTTTGTCTTAACTACCTTAGGCATAGCAAAATTAAACTCTTTATTTTTCTTTGGCATAGAGTGGATATTATGCAGAGTAGCATCACTATTTTTAATTAACAACTCTTGTCCCGCCTGTATTCCAAAAACATGAGGCTCATAGACACAGCCTTTTTGATCTAGTTCAACTGCGGTGCTTGGTGTTTTCCCACTATATGAAACATTTTTTAGATAAACGATACACTCAGCGAGTTCTCCATTACCATTAACCTTAAAACTTTCTGAAAATACTTTTTCAGAATGTGCAGCACCGCAAACTGGATCCGCATCCATTCGCAGTGGCTTTTTCTTTGGGGGTTTTCCATCATACTTCACTTTTCCATTAATATCTCCCGCATTGGACACTGCAAAGAAACAAAAAAGCATAAGAAAAGAGAAGATAGTTTTAAATAAATTCATGGGTTAATTTCCTTTTTATAGTATCGATTTATATCCTAAAGTTATCACTTTAGAGTTAATGACATCAATAGCATTAAGTATAATTAAACACTTTATTATTTATATAAAAATTTAGATATACAGCGTATGTACCTTTTTATGATATCATGTTACTTATTGATGATATTTAGTCTTATCAATCTATTAATATGTGGGTCAATGGGTTATACAAGTTTTTCTGTATTTGGTGCGAATCACGCACAGTTCTCTCTATTTGCGATCCTTATCTTTGTTTTTACTGAAACATTGGTTATGTATTTTTTTATAGCCACAGGCAAAAGTATTAAGAGCATTCTAGGCGAACAAAATCCAGCCAATGCAAAAGAACTGTGGGAAGAGGTCAAGCAAATAAAAAAAATAATTTTCCCTCAGATAATGCTAACAATATTGCTTATTGGAGGCCTATATATATTCTACTTTGGTTATATTATCTCTAACTCAATAAACGAAAGCTTGCCTTATTCATGGCTTCAGGGGCCATTATATGTTTTAGGTATTACACAGCATATTTGGTCTTTAAAAATAAAAAATGATTCATTTAAGATGCAGGTCAACATTATTAGTAAAATTGCAGATAGCACTAAATAAACATGTACTATATGGCTAAATCTCTGCAGCTACTTGGAATCTTTTCTATCCTTATAGGGGTTATAATAAAATATCCTAAACTAATGGATCCTAAATTATTTCTCGCATCATTAATTATCTTTGGCTCTGGTATGGCCGTAGAAAAATATCTATTAAAATAGATATTTATGTTATTATAAAAGAGTAGATTGATTAATTTTGCGACTTATTTAGAACAAATTACTACATATGGCTAGATATAATCATCTAAAAGGAATTCCAGAACTTCCTGAGATTCCTAACGTAAAAAAGAAGCGACCAAAGCAGATGGCAGTGGTTGATGAAGACAACTGTACAGGGTGTCAGGCCTGCGTCCCATTTTGTCCGGTCGACTGTATCGAGTCTGTTCCAAAAGAAAAATATGACATACCAATCCCTCCAGTGCAGGTAAGATTCGATGAGTGTATCGGATGTCAGGTATGTGCACGGGTTTGTACGAAAATGACATGGGATGCAATCAGAATGATAGACATTGATGTTTTTGAAGATATATACGATTACAAAATAGATTAGATTCATTATATTGGAGTATTAATTGAGTTCCGCATCGCACAACCATGATCATCATGATGAAGGCTTCATCCGTAAGTATATCTTTTCTGTTGACCATAAAGTAATTGGTTTACAGTATGGTATAACTTCATTACTATTTCTTCTTTTTGGCTTTTCCCTGATGGCAATCATGCGCTGGCAATTAGCCTACCCAGATACTCCTATCCCCATTTTAGGGTTTCTGTTTGGAGAGAGTGGAACCCTAGCACCAGAGCAGTACAACTCTCTTGGTGCGATGCATGGAACGATTATGATCTTCTTAGGCGTTGTTCCTCTAGCAGTTGGTGCATTTGGTAACTATCTCGTTCCGCTTCAGATAGGCGCGGTTGATATGGCATTCCCAAAACTTAATGCCGCAAGCTATTGGTCGTATTTTGTTGGCGGCGTTATTATGATTTCAAGCTTTTTTATGCCAGAGGGTGCTGCAAGATCTGGCTGGACCTCTTATCCTCCACTTTCCATATTCGAAAATGGTCAAACTATGTGGCTTATTTCTATGATTTTCCTGATCACCTCATCTCTGCTTGGATCCATGAATATTATTGTTACAATCGTACAGCTCAGAGCACCCGGGTTAACCTGGATGAGACTATCAGTATTTGTTTGGGCTCAGTTTGTTACCTCATTCTTGTTGGTGCTTGCATTTCCACCATTAGAAGCGGCCGCAATACTTCAGCTAATGGACCGTGTTGCCGGCACGAGTTTCTTTCTACCTAGCGGACTGATCTTGTCAGGCGAAATAGTTGACGTGGCTGGATATGGGTCACCACTTCTTTGGCAACATCTGTTTTGGTTTTTAGCCCATCCAGAGGTATACGTACTGATACTCCCTGCAATGGGTATTGTAGCAGAGATACTTGCCAATAATACTAGAAAACCTCTCTGGGGATTTAAACCGATCGTATATTCAATAATATTTCTTGGTTTCTGCTCATTTATCGTCTGGGCACATCATATGTTTTTAACTGGTATGGGACAGGCAATGAGCGCATTTTTCCAGACTACTACAATGATTATCTCTATCCCATCTGTTGTGATCTTGACTTCTTATTTTCTTTCCTTATGGGGCGGATCAATACGTTTTAATACTCCTATGCTATTCGCGCTTGCTTTTTTACCAATGTTCGGAATTGGAGGTCTTACTGGATTGCCTCTGGGCTTAGCTGCGTCTGATATTTATCTTCATGATACCTACTATGTAATCGGACACTTTCACTATGTAGTAGCGCCAGGAACTATATTCGCCTTATTCGCAGGTATATACTATTGGTTTCCTAAGATTACAGGTAAAAAAATGAATGAGATGCTAGGAAAATTACATTTCTGGCCATCACTTATATTTATGAATGGTATTTTTATGCCGATGTTCATACAAGGACTTGCAGGAGTATCACGAAGGCTCGCAGATGGTGGAGTCTCTTATGCTCATGCAAGCGGCGTACTGCACTGGAATGAGTTTATGACTACCTCAGCTTTCCTCTTAGGCATAGCCCAGCTTCCTTTTATTATTAATATAATTATGTCCCTTTTCTCTGGTGAAAAAGCTGGCAGAAACCCCTGGGACTCTACTACTGTGGAATGGGCAGCGCCTTCACCTCCACTTCCTCATGTAAACTTTGATTCAGAGATTAGTATACATCACACTGCATATGAGTATAGTGTTCCCGATGCAAAAAAAGATTTTATACTTCAAACGGAGAAATAAAAAAGACTATGGAAGTACCTTATATAGTAGAAGAAAGAGAAGATACTGGGCTGATAAACTCAAAACTAGGGATCTGGATATTCTTAGCCTCTGAGATTATGTTATTTGGAGGTCTTTTTTCTGCTTATATATTTTTAAGACTTGCAGCGCCACCCGGTGATTTTGCTCGTTGGGCCTCTGAGCTAAGCGTACCACTGGCTACGGTAAACACTCTGGTTCTTATTTCATCCAGTGTTTCTATGGTTATGGCATGGGCATCCCTCAAACTAAATGATCTGTCTAAATACAAAATGTATATGGGGATTACTCTTCTCTGCTCTCTTATATTTTTAGTGATAAAATATTTTGAGTATACTGGAAAATTTCATCATGACATTTATCCATCTAGCAGTACGTTTATGGCAATCTATTTTACTCTTACCGGTCTCCATGGAATCCATATTATTGGTGGCATGATTGTAATGATCTATTTTTGGCTTCCTATTGGATATAAAATGTGGGAGACTCAGCCGGAACATTTTGCTAATCGTGTAGAAGTTTTAGGCCTCTACTGGCACTTTGTTGATTTGGTCTGGATCTTCCTATTCCCTGTACTATACTTATTATAAGGAAAGATTATGAGTAGTGAACACAGCACAGAGTCAATACAAGAACACATAAGGGTATATCTTATGGTATTTGGTGCTCTAGGGATCTTGACCGTTGTTACAGTACTAGCCTCATACTTAGAGATAAGCACCTCAGAAGGTATTTTTCTGGCACTGATCATCGCCTCAGTAAAAGCCTCTCTAGTTGCAGGCTATTTTATGCACCTGATCACTGAGAAAAATACAATCATATGGATTCTAATTTTAACAGTAGTGTTCTTTTTTGTAATGTTATTCTTACCATTAGTCTCATACACTGATCAGGTTCATATTTAAATGATTGGGATAAAAACATTTCATCTTTTTTTTATCGCAGTGTCTATACTATTGACTGGCTGGTATGGATATTTTGAGATTACGACACCTACAAACCCTGGAAATGTTTCAACTATACTTAGTGTTGTCTCATTAGTGTTAACGGTTGTTCTGAGCTACTATGGATATAGCGTTTACAACAAGTTTAAAAATATATCATGATGTCATTTATTAGAACTACAACAGTCTCGGTCATATTTCTAGCAGGATCTTTATATGCCTGTTCTACATGCTTTGGTGACCCAAATGCTGCAGCAACACAAGGTATGAACTGGGCAATTATCTCACTTTTGGTCACTACTGGCGGTGTTCTATCAGGCATTGTACTTGTAATTAGAAAATTGGCAAATAGATCAAAAACATATTGGGAAAATAAAGGAGCATAGCCTTGCTAGATTGGTTACACAAATACGGCCTACCTCAAAACTTATCTATTCAGGGTGAGTATATTGATAATGCTAATGTACTGATGCATTGGCTCATGCTATTTCTATTTGTCGGCTGGGGAGTATTTTTCATTGTTAGCCTCTATAAGTTTAGCGCATCAAAGAACAAGAAGGCTAGTTACACCGGAGTTAAGTCACACCTTTCCTCTGTGTTTGAGGGCGGAATTGCGATCATAGAGATTATTGCTCTTTTTGGGTTTTCCTATCCTGTTTGGACATACCGTGTAAACAGCGTACCTGATAGTAGGGATGCTGTTAATATTAGAGTGATAGCCCAACAATTTGCCTGGAACATACACTATCCTGGTGAAGATGGGGTGTTTGGTCGAACAGATATAAACCTGGTAGATGAGGCAGAAGGAAATTTTATTGGAATTGATCGTAGCGATCCATTTGCAAAGGATGATATTATTCCACCACAGAATCAGATGCACATTCCGGTAAATAAAAAAATTCGTGTTGACCTTTCATCAAAAGATGTTATCCATAATTTTAAGCTTCCAGAGCTTAGAGTGTCTCAGGATGCGATACCAGGCATGACAATTCCTGTTCATTTTACAGCTACCATGACATCAGACGACTTCTTGAAAACAATGGTAGGAACTCCAAGAGAAGGAAAAGGCCTTGAGATCTCTTGTGCCCAGCTTTGTGGTATTACACACTATAGAATGCGCGGATATCTTACTATAGATACTGAGGAAGAATATAACGAATGGCTTGCAAGTGAGGCTGAGTATCTTGACTTTGGTGATGATGAGGACGAATGGGGTGATGACGAAGACTGGTAAACCACCCAGTAATTTTCTTATACTTTTTACTCAATAATAGATGAGTAACTGGTCTTGAAGGTTCGCTCAAGATAATTACCAAAGTGTATTGGCTTATAACGAGCCGGATTATCTTTACTACAAAATTTTTCTAATGGCTCTACCACTGTATCGAAGTTTGGTTCAAAGAAGAATGGTATCGAACAACGGGCTTCATCTATTGGTGAAACCACACGGTGAATGGTTGCCCTATAATAATCATTAGTCCAACGCTGCATCATATGTCCAATATTAATCAGAAAAGTACCTGGTATTATGGGAGCACTAAACCATTCACTATTTGAATTTTTTATTTCAAGACCGCTAATGTTATCCTGTAATAGAATCGTCAGAAACCCATAATCAATATGAGAACCAATTCCATGGTCAATATTTTTTTTATTTTCAAGTGGAGGATAATTTGAAACTCGCATATAACTGTGCGACTTATTCATAAAAGGTAAAAAATAATTTTTTGAAAGTCCTAAACTAATGGACAACCCTTGTGTAATCCTCTTGCCTAGAACTATCATAAGTTTCCAATGATTTTCTAATGCCTTTTTTAATTTATGCTGATTTTCAGGCCACTGGTTAGGACCTACTAAGTTTTTACCATTGCTTACACCAGAATCATTTGATTCGAGATCAAGTCCAAAATCAACACACTCATGCCAGTCGTATTTATTACTAGTAAACTCTTCACCCAAAGGAGTATAACCTCTATATATGTCTGATTTCCCAATATGTATTTTCATTTTCTCCTCTAAAGGGAGATTGAAAAATGCTTGGATTGAAGGGATAAGATCGTCAAGGTGAGATTGTGGAATCTGATGATTTTTTATATAAAAAAACCCAACACTTCTACAGGCTTCTCTTATTTCATCTCCGGTTTCTCGTATTAATTTTGTATTACGGTCAGGCATGACAAGTGGAGCAATGTCTATAATTGGAATTCTATTTAATATTGACTTATTTGTTTTCGAATTCGTCATTGTTAGTGTACCGCGGAAAGGACTCGAACCTTCACGCACAGAGTGCACCAGATCCTAAATCTGGCGTGTCTACCAATTCCACCACCGCGGCATAATCAAAATAAAAGTTACAAAAAAAGGGGCAGTATTTTATGCCCCTTTCATAATAAATAAATTTTGTATTATTTCATTAATACCATTTTTTTAGTAAATACTTTTCCACCAGCCGTTAACCTATAGAAATACATACCCGCGCTTAATGGGCTCCCACTGTCATCTACACCATACCATGCAGTTGCTTTTCTACCAGCAGTCTCATACTTATTTACTAAAGTTTTTACTTTTCTACCTACAATATTATAGACAGAGAGATTTACCTGACCATCTCCAGCTAAATCATATGTTATAAATGTTACTGGGTTGAAAGGGTTTGGAAAGTTTGAGTTTAGCCCATATTTATCTGGTACAGTAGGCCCTAAATCGCTAGACAGCATTGTAGTATTAAACAAACCCATACCTTCTGAGGTAGCTGTGATTGCGTTTGCACCAGCATCGCCTCCACTTACTTCTTCAAAAAACATCATAACATTCGGATTATCGATATTCTGGTTCATTTGAACATTTACTTTTATAATACCTCCACTACCAGGAGGAACACCACCAGCAAAATCATAACCTAGAAAATAGAAATTTTCTCCATCGGAATCCTCGCCTGAGCTACCGTCAATGACACCATTTGAAAAACGGTCTAGGGCTTCGACAGAAGTAACCGTTAAATATTCAGGTACGTCTGCAATCTCAAAAGACATGGTTCCAACGGTCTCTGTATTGGCCATATGCACCTCGAAAGAACCTGTTCCTCCTGATGTAAGCTCGCCCATGACGTTTTGAATACTATAAGAAACTGGCGGCAGTCCAATGTATACCTCTGATGGCAAGCCAACGGAAACCATAGGATTATTATAGGAATCAGAAACAACCATTTCACCATAGCTAATATCAACAGTAAATGCCTCTGGAGATCCAGGAAGAATATCTAGCAAGACCTCTCCAAGGTACCAGTATCCTGGAGGAATAGGATTACTAAGGGTATTATCAAAAAGTAATAAGGTAAACGTATTACCAATATGTTGGGATGATACAGACCATGTACTAAAATCAATGAGGTCCGTTATCTGCATACCGCTTCCAGTTAAGAATGGTGGATCAGGAATAAAATCTACTTGAACACCATAGACAGGCTGTGTATTAATAAGACATAATGAGGATGTCATCTGGGCACCTGGCTCTGCATAACCATCCGTCAGCATTAGATATTGCGTCTCGATCATGACCTCATATGTCGCTGGCTCTGCTGTCCAGTTCAACTGTACGGGAGGTGAACTAATATCCTGAATCTGCACATCTGTCATTGTCAGGGTAACTGTCTGTGCCTGGTCTGTTAATGGTCTTACGACAATTCTGCAAACTGGTCCATCACCGGGTTGTAACGGATCAGCACCTGCAAGAGGGCCAAAACCGGCTATCGAAATTTTACCATTATCATCAAGAACCGATAAGGACCAACCAGCTGTTCTATCAGTTGGCAAAACATTTTCACCAGTTAGAACATCAGGAAAATCTTCTATCTCAAAAAACAATCCACCAAGCAAGCTCTCATTGTTAACAGAAATATCAATCGTATCTGTCTGGCCTGACAAAGACCCACCGTCACTCATATAACACTCTATCCATTCAACAGGACCAGCACTTACTATATTTGTAGGCACAGACTCTGAACCATCTGGATAGATAGCGGTAACATAATAATAGTAAGTGGTACTATTTACTACATCAAAATCGGTATATGTTGTGGTATTTCCATCTAACTCAACAATTTCTTCAAAGCCTGTTGTGGCATTGAAAGATTTATAAATTTTGTAAGAATCAATATCCACAGGTCGGTTATTGTTTAAAACAATTGGATTATCGATATCAATTCTATCAGTGAAAGGAATGCCTCCTCCATATTTGGTAATTACATCTTCTTTAGGCGCTGTTATTACCCACTCTCCTACTTCAGTTAAATTATAGTGAATTAAACGATCTGTATTTCTAGAAGTAAATGATATAGAAACATCATCAACAGCCCAACCCGATGCCCAGACTGCGTTATCGTTTGCATGGAATAATATATAAAGATTATCGCCGGTAAGATAGGGTCCAAGATCAACAGTCTCGGTTACCCATTCAGTAGCAGGATTAAGCTGATAGACTTCAGTAAAGTTTACACCGTCTTCACTAACGCCTATAGATGCACTCTGGCTGTAGGCTCCATCAAAATAAGAAGCGAAACTTAGTAGCACAGCCTCAGCTCCACTTACGTTAAACACTGGCGTAACCATATAGTCAACTGAACCATCATCATTTGCTGCATCATCATTTGCACACATATAAGTTGTATGCACTGGCACAGTCCAGAAATCGCTCGTACAATCTGTGGTAAGATACCACCCCTGTGATGAGTTTGTAGTTAAAGTCCAATCGTCAGGTATACCAGCCTCAAAATCCTCAGAAATATTATCTGGGATTGGTCCAGAAGGAGGATCCCAGGTCAATGTAACTTGTGCATCTTGGCCATCGATAGCCTGAAGATTTGATGGTTCCTCAATATAGCCTGGATAAACAATTACAGTCGCAGAGTCGGCAGAAGCGATCCAATAATTACCACCGATACCATCAGTCACTACGACGTTTTCCACAAAAATCGATACAGAATCCGCATAAGCATTATTGTGCACCTCAAATGTTGCAGTTAGAACCGACCCAGTTCCTGGATCTATATTCGCATTATCAGCACTGTATATCACGATCCGTGAATAAGCATCATTATCTACATTGTTAAAATCAACAGAAAATCCAGTGGTTCTTTCTGTTGTCTCTAATGAAACTAGATCTAGATAATTAGGACTATCTTTTAAATCAAACTGGAGCCCACCAACAGCACCACTATTGGTTATGCTAAAATCAATCTCAACAGTTTCTTGTACATCAGCCGTTGCTGTTGAGCCACTAAGGTAGATTACATCACCAATGGTAAGATTACCATTAGAGGATTGAGCTGAGACTATAGTTCCGTCTTCATCACTAACAATTAGGTTGCTAATGTTAATCCCTAAAACAGCAGAAAGCACCGTTGAGCCGCTGAAGTGAAGATTGAGTATAGAACCACTAGCTCCACTGCTGATTCCATCGGGCCCTGATCCATTATAAAATACAACTCTTGAGCTACCATTATTTAATGAACTATAGTCAGCGGAAAAGCTAGAACCTATTCCTACGGGAGAAACACCTGAAAGCATAACCATGGATGGTTCTACGGACACATCAAACTGCATACCGCCTACGGTACTATTTGGGTTTGATAACATAACTGACACAACTATATCATCTGGATAACCAGCAAAAGAAGTATCACCCACCATTATAGAAACATCCTGAGCATGGGTAACCGTGGCTACTAAAGTAACCGATAAAAATATTTTTTTCATTGTCTTTATCATCGACACTATTCCTCCAATATTGTCTCTCAATCAGATTATTCAGTCGTGCATAAGAAAAGAACAACCATAGTCAGACGTATAACTTAAATCACCAACCCTGAAAATAGTAATTATTCTTCATCAAGTCACTGATATTTTATTTTCCAAGCGCTCCTTCAATATCAGAAAGCAAGTCTTCAATATGTTCAACTCCAACTGCTAAGCGAAGAAGCTCTGGAACTAAGTTCATCTCTGCTTTTACATCTTTCGGAACATCTGCATGTGTCATAAAATATGGAACGGACATTAGACTCTCCACTCCGCCTAAACTCTCTGCAAGAGAAAAAAGTTTTATCTTTGATAAGAAAGAGTCAAGGTTCCGTTTTGAGTCAAAGACCACAGAAATCATGCTCCCAAACAGTATTTCTCCATGTGGATTAATCTGCTGTTTCCTTGCAATATCATATTGAGGATGTGAAGCCAGACCAGGATAAATAGTTTTAGTGATATTATCATGACTGTCAAAGTACTTTGCTAATACCATCGCATTATCCGAAGCTTTTTGTACTCGCATAGACATTGTTTTTACACTTCGAAGTAATAACCATGAGTCAAACGGACTGGGCACTGCTCCACCAGATTTTTGAATAAAATGTAACCTCTCAGCTAAAGCTTCATCTTTTGCTACTAATACACCTCCAAGAACATCGCTATGACCACTAATAAATTTGGTGGAGCTATGCATTACACAGTCTGCTCCATAGTCAAGGGGCCTCTGACCATATGAGCTCATAAATGTATTATCCACAGCAAGTTTAATATTAGACTCATTACATATCGCTGATACTTCCTGTATATCTGTAATCTCTAGCATAGGATTAGTAGGGGTCTCAATAAACACCCACTTTGTATCCGGTTTGATCTTTTGTTTGATATTTTCAACATTAGTTGTGTCAACAAAATCAAAATCAATTCCGTGATGTTTAAGCACCTGGGTTGCCATACGATAGGTGCCTCCGTATACGTTCCTGGAAACAATTACATGGTCTCCTTTTTTCAGTCCCTGAAACAAGGCCGTTGTTGCTGCCATTCCGCTGGCAAACGCTATCCCATCACACCCACCTTCTAACGCAGCAATATTTTTTTCTAGCCTTTCTCTAGTAGGATTACCTCCTCTTGAGTAATCATATCCTTTGTTTTTTCCGATACCATCCTGTGCATAGGTAGAGGTTAGATGTATAGATGGTGAAATAGATCCGGTAACAGCATCTGGCGCATTTCCAGTGTGTATCGCGATTGTTTCGAATTTTTTCTTCTTCGCCATGGTCTTATACCTGTGTATATCCTTGTTTTAGATATTGCTGTAGCTTTTTGTACTTAATCTGTACTTTTTCTCCGCTTGGTGATTGTACAAATATTTTTTCATTTCTTCCTATCTTTTTATCTGCTACTATGGGTTTACTTACTCTTTTTTGAGAAGGTTGAGCTTGCTGCTGGCCTGAAAAACCCATTCCCGTTGTATCTTGGTGTTCTACTTTTACATTTCGAACTCCGCCAGTATTTAGCTGCGGCGCCTGGTCCATTCCCTGGAGCTGTGTGCGAAACATTCTTTGGACTGTAACAGCATTCATATCAAGCATCATTTCTTTAAACATACCAAACCCCTCAGATTTATACTCAAGCAGTGGATTTTTTTGACCATAGGCTCTAAGGTTTATTCCTTCTCTCAATTGATCCATTGCATACAAGTGATCTTTCCATTTTTCATCAATCGTACGCAGGATTACAAACCTTTCAAACCCTCGAATTACCTCCCCTGGGACTAAAGATTCTCTGACCTTATATACTGACTCTGCTTCATGGCTGACCCAGTCTATTACATCATCTGAGCTAATATCTTCTCTTCCAACATCATCAATTAATTTTTGGTGGCTTATATCTACTAAAAGATGTGTCGAAAGATTCTGTCTTAGAGACTCCCAGTCCCAATCGGCTAAAGAATCAATCGCCGACTGTTCCTCTATCTCATCAACTATATAATCTTCTATAATCTGTGTCACAGTGTCTCTCATATTCTTACCGGACAGTGCTTGGTTTCTTATATCATAGACTACTTGCCTCTGCTGGTTCATAACATCATCATACTCAAGAAGATGTTTTCTAACACCAAAATTGCGTACTTCTACCTTTTGTTGCGCTGAACTTATTGCCCTGGTGATCATTCCCGCAGTAATAACCTCACCCTCTTCTATCCCCATCCTATCCATAATACTTGCTACTTTATCTGATCCAAATAATCTCATTAAGTCATCTTCAAGAGATAAATAAAATACAGATGACCCAGGATCTCCTTGTCGCCCTGACCTTCCTCTTAATTGTAAATCTATTCTCCTCGAGTCGTGCCTCTCTGTGCCTAAAATATGAAGTCCACCAGCCTCCTTAACGCCTTCACCAAGTTTAATATCTGTTCCTCTACCAGCCATATTCGTAGCGATTGTAACAGCGCCTCTTTGACCGGCCCTTGCAACAACTTCTGCCTCTTTCTGATGTTGCTTAGCGTTTAAAACATTGTGGGGAATATTTTTTCTTTTAAGCATTCTTGACAACAGTTCAGATGTTTCTACAGCAATCGTTCCAACAAGTACTGGTTGACCGCGATGATGTGCACCGGTTATTTCATCAATAACCGCATTGTATTTTTCTCTTTTTGTTTTATACACTAAATCATCATTATCATCTCTTAAAATATCACGGTGCGTAGGAATAACAACCACATCTAAACCATAGATAGAGCCTAATTCTTCTGCCTCTGTTTCCGCTGTTCCGGTCATACCTGAGAGTTTGTCATATTGCCTAAAATAATTTTGTATTGTGATCGTGGCTAATGTTTGGGTTTCTCTTTCTATTTTGACATTTTCTTTCGCCTCTAAAGCCTGATGAAGCCCATCTGAGTACCTTCTTCCTGCTAAAATTCGGCCAGTAAATTCATCTACAATTAAAACTTTCCCATCTTGTACAACATATTCTACATCTTTATCGTACATAGTAAACGCTCTTAGAAGCTGATTGAAATTGTGAATCTTCCCACTTCTTTCCGCATGAAGCTGGTGAGCTTTCTCTTTTTCTATCTCACGATCATTATCTTTTAGATCTGTTTTTTCATCAACCTCTAACAGCATCTCTCCTAAGTCAGGGATAACAAAGGTCTCAGGATTATCAGGAGCCAAAACATTTCTTCCTTTTTCTGTTATATCTATTACATGTGATTTTTCATCAATAGAAAAATATAGATCATCGTCTACCTCATGTAATTTTTTATCTCTCATATAAACTGACTCTATACTTTGGGATAACTTTAGGGTTCCTGGTTCTTGAAATATCTTCATAACCTGCGGGTGCTTCGGGAGACCACGCTTTGCCTGAAGTAATTTCAATCCTGCCTGTTCTTCATCTGTTTCTAATATTTCTTTTACATTCTTTACTAGTTCAGACACTAAAACATTCTGCTTTTTTACAAGCCTTTGTACATCTGGCTTTAGTCTAACAAATGTATCATCTATAGGTGTATCAACCGCACCAGATATAATTAATGGGGTACGTGCCTCATCAATAAGTACACTGTCTACCTCATCTACTACGGCAAATGCATGGCCTCTTTGACATAGTTCATCTGGATGCAATGCCATATTGTCTCTTAAATAGTCAAATCCAAATTCATTATTCGTTCCATATGTGATATCGCAGCCATACATCTCCCGTCGCTGTCTATTATCCATTGAGTTCAATATAAACCCTACTGTTAGGCCTAGCCGCCTGTATACCTCACCCATCCACTCAGCATCCCTCTGGGCTAAATAGTCATTAACTGTGATTACATGAACGCCTCTACCGGTGAGAGCATTTAGATAGATCGGCATGGTCGCAACTAATGTCTTACCCTCTCCTGTTTTCATTTCAGAAACATTACCATTGTGTAATATAATAGCACCGAGTAATTGGACATCATAAGGAATCATGTTCCACTCTTCCTGTTGTCCTGAAATCCGCCAGGACTGTCCTATCATCCTGCGACAGGTCTCTTTTACCATGGCAAAAGCTTCAACCATACTATCATCTAATGCATTCTGCTCTGCTTCTAAAATTGTTTTCTTTATCACTGAGCTATCCGCATCCTTATCCAATTTACTTTTTGTTTGGCTTATAGTATCTTCAACAAATTGCTTTAGCTGTGTTGTTCTATCGATTAGATCTTGATCAGATTTAGACTGTAAACTTTCGCAAAGCTCATTTATCTGATCAACCAGCGGCAAAAGCTTTTTTATCTTCCGCTGGGAACTAGTACCAAAAAGTTTTTTTAAAAACATCTACTCTTTATTGTTATAATTTTTATATATAGTATCAAGAATACCGTTAACAAAGCTTGAGCTTTCTTCTGTGCTAAAGACTTTAGCTATTTCTACCATCTCACTTATTGAAACCTTTGGCGGAACATCATCCATATGATATATCTCACTAACACCCATCCTTAACAATATTTTATCGACAATTGCAACTCGACTATATTCCCAATTCTCGAGACATTTACATATTAATTCATCTGCCCAAGATTTATTTTCAATAACACAGAAAAATAATTGATGCATATACTCACTATCATCTAAAATATTAAATGATTGATTATATAAATCAAGTATATCCTTAGGATATCCATTATTTATTTCCACCGCATAAAGCGCTTGCATAACTGATTCCCTTGCAAGCCTTCTTGGGTGCTGGTTAATAACCTTTCCCAACTGATTTAATCCGCCGGCATGACCCATCCGAAAGGGTCTCTGATGGTTTCATTTTGAATATTGATCAGCGCTTCTCTTATATTTTTTGTCATTGACTCTGAATACGATATTTCAAAATTAACAGTTTTGTCATTATAACATATGCTGCCTACTGGCGCAACTACGACTGCAGTTCCAGTAAAAAATACCTCATCTGCATTCATCAATTCTTCAATCGTCACATCTTGCTCTCTTACATCAAGGTCAAATACTTTTTCTGCTATTTTCAATACAGAGTCTCTTGTAATTCCAGGTAGGATAGAACCTTGAACAGATGGAGTTGTTAATTTTTTATTTTTTAGCACAAAAATATTTGCTGATCTAGCTTCATCTAAAATATTTTCATTAGACGCATTTAAAAAAATTATTTCATCATAACCAGCTTCTATAGTTTCTTTAAATGGAAGAAGAGTGCCAGAGTAATTACCAATTGCCTTTGCAAACCCAATACTTTTTGTAGCGATACGATGATACTTATCAGTGACCAAAGCATTTAGACGCTTTAAACCATTTTTAAAATAAGATCCAACCGGAGTCACAAACACTACAAAGGTATAAGAGTCAGAAGGTTTAACTCCCAGCATAGGTCCTGTGCCTAATGCTAATGGCCGAATATAAAGGCTGCCTTTTTCTTTTTGGGGCACATAATCTAGATTGTCTAGGACTGTCTCTTTAACAGCACTTATAAATAAATCATGTGGTATATCAGGTATGCACAATCTTCTGCATGAGGCATTAAATCTTTTTGCATTTTCTTCTAACCTGAAAAACACTACACGATCTTTAGATGACATATAAGCTTTTGTACCTTCAAATACTCCTTGTCCATAGTTTAATACTGTGGATGCTGGAGACAAGCTTATCTTACCATAAGGAGTCAAACCTATATTTACCCACTTTCCAGAAGAGTCACAGTTTGCAATGAACATACTGCGCGTTTCTATAGCATTAAACCCAAGATTATCCCAGTCAATATCTTGCTTAGTTTTCATAATTTTTCAATAACCATCGCTGATGCTTCACCTCCACCAATACATAATGCGGCCAGTCCAATATTTTTTTTCATTCTTTCTAGAGCATAAATCAGGGTAGTCAATATTCTTGCGCCTGATGCGCCTATTGGATGACCAAGAGCAACAGCCCCACCATGTATGTTAACCCTTGTCTCATCTAATTTAAAATCGTCAATAGCCGCCATCGTTACAGCTGCAAATGCTTCATTTATTTCCCATAGGTCAATGTCATCTTTAGATAGCCCTGCCTGTTTAAGAACTTTATCAATAGCATGCCCAGGGGCTGTAGTAAACCATTTTGGGTCATGTGCAAATGAACAGTGAGAAATAATACGAGCCAATGGCTTGATCTTATACTTTTCAATATTTTCCTTTGAAATTAGCATAACTGCTGCTGCACCATCATTTAATTTCGATGCATTTGCTGCTGTTATGGTTCCATTTTTTTCAAACACTGGTTTGATGATGGGTATCTTCTCAAACTTTGCCTTACCTGGCTCTTCATCAGAATCAATAGCAATTCCTTTAGAGTTTGTTAATGGTATTATTTCATTAGAAAAATAACCTTTTTCCTGAGCCTCTTGCGCGCGCTGGTATGATTTAATAGAGTATTCATCTTGCTGCTCTCTAGCATAGTTTCTATCTGTCGCAAGCATTTCTGCACAGCTACCCATATGTATATCATTATAAGCATCCCATAAACCATCGTGAATCATACTGTCTATCATTTTTTGGTGACCAAATCGATTTATACCTTTTGATATCAAATAAGGTGCATTGGACATGCTCTCTATACCACCAGCGATGATTATACCTGTATCATTAGCCTTAATAGCCTGATCGGCTAGCATCACCGCTTTTAAACCAGACCCACACATTTTGTTAATCGTAAGGCATTCTACTTTATGTGGTAAACCAGAATATATGGCTGTCTGCCTAGCTGGCGCTTGCCCGATCCCAGCGGACAGAACATTACCCATGATTACTTCTTCTACTTCGTTTACATCTAAGTCTAATCGATCTAACAAACCAGCGATTACTGCTGCACCTAGTTGTGGAGCAGAAAATTCTGATAGAGCCCCTCCAAATGCACCAATTGGTGTCCGACCAGACTGAACTATATATGTCTCTGTTTCCACTATATAAACCTAGTATAGATATGGTTATTTAATACCATTCTCTTTATCTATCGTATCATATGCACCAATTATTTTTCTCACTAATGGATGACGCACTATATCAGAATCATCAAAATATGTAAATCCAATTCCTGCAACATTGTTAAGTATTTTTGTCGCTTGAATTAGCCCAGAATGTTGATTCACATCTAAATCTATCTGTGTTACATCGCCATTAATAATAGCCTTAGAACCAATCCCTAAGCGAGTAAGAAACATTTTCATCTGCATAATTGTACTATTTTGCGCCTCATCAAGTATCATAAAAGCATCATCTAGAGTACGGCCGCGCATATAGGCCAGAGGAACAATCTCTATATTTTTATTTTCGATTAATGCAGCCAACTTATTTTTTGGAAGCATTGCATCTAAAGCATCATAAAGTGGTGATAAATAAGGATCTACTTTTTCTTTAAGATCCCCAGGGAGAAAACCTAAGTTTTCACCCGCCTCAACAGCTGGCCTACAAAGAATAATTCTTTCAACCTCTTTTTTTTCCAATGAAGAAAGAGCAAAAGCCATAGATAAAAATGTTTTTCCTGTCCCAGCAGGACCAATTCCAAATACTATATCATTATTGATCACGCTCTCTAAAAATATTGATTGTCCTTTTGTCCTAGGGCCGATAGCACCTTTCCTTCCATAATATATTACATGCGTAATATCTGAATTACTTTTTAATTCAATTTCTCCTGACTTATAAAGTTTTATCAAATTGTCAACATCATCAGATAAAAGTGTGCCCTTACTAGTGAAAGTACCTCTCATCTCATCTAGGATAGCTGCAGCATGATTTATATCTGATTTTTTTCCTTTGATAGTTAACAATTCACCTCGCGCTGTGATGGAAACAGGCACACTAGACTCAATTAATTTTATGTGCCCGTCGCCTATTCCTAGAATATCAGCTAGTTCCATTGATTTTAGTTCTATAATTTTTTCCATATACTATATTATAATTGTAATATTTATCATTGAATTTACATATTGCGAATTACTAAAACTTAATAATGAAGAAATACTTTATATTTATTTACTGGCTTTCCATAAGCCTACAAATTTTTTCCTCTTGGAAATGTTCAAACCAAAAAATGGAATTACAAACTGCCCAATCGAAGAATATTGACTTTTTATTCGAACAAGCAAAACTTTTTTGGGATCAAAGAAGTGATTCTAATGCGGTAAAAAAAGTAAATTATATTTTAGGGCTAGCGAACGAAGTAGAGCATAATAATTCCGATTTATTATATCTTTATAGTCGTTCTCTTTTTTTTCAAGGAATATTTTTGGAAAATGATAAAACAAAAAAAGACAGTTTATTTTTAAAAGGTGCCAAAATCGGAGAATATTCAGTTTTAAATGATAGTCTATTTAAATCGATACTTAATGAAACAAAAGGAGACTCTGATTTTAAAATATTATCTGCATTATCTATTGCCCCAAAAGAATTGGTGCCAGGAATGTATTGGTGGGCCACAAATAAACTCTGGTACCTAAATAATAAACCGGCCTTAGAAAGAGTAAATCATAGAGAACTACTAGAAATAATTATGCACAGGATTATTTCTCTAGAGCCAGATTATCTTTACGGTGGGCCTTACCGATTTTTTGGAATCTTTTATAGTAGAATTCCTGGAGTCGAAATTACACAATCTAAAAACTATTTTGAAAAAGCTATTGGCTCTCACCCTAATTATTTTGGAAACAAGGTTCAAATGTCAGAATTCTATCATCAAAAAGCGGAAAATAGAAATGTATTTCATAATCAACTTCAGTCAATTATTAATATTGATCCAACTATAAATCCAGAAATCATCCCAGAAAATATTTTTTATCAAAAAAGAGCAATGGATCTCTTAAACCAAGAAGAAACTTTATTTGAATAAATAAAAAGGAATGTTTATCTATGCGTAATAAACCAAGTATAAGAATTTTTACTACCAGCTTTATAATGTTCTTTCTGCTTTTTAATCCACTATATCCTCAGTCAGGAAAATATTTAGAACAAGCAGTTATGGCAATGGAAGCAGGTCTATTTACAGAAGCACTAAAGCAATTAGATTTAGCGCGACTAGAAGAACCGAATAATGCAGAAGTTTATAAATTAAAAGCCTTACTTCATGAAGCCATTAATGAAAATAACAAAGCAATCACTGCATGGAAAAATTGCATAAAAAATACTCAAAACAACGATCTGATTAATGAAGCAAAAATACACCTCAATAATCTTCAGGAATATTAATAGAATGAAATACTATTTGTTTATTGTTATAACAATGTTGTTCTCTAGCTGCTGGAATGCTCCAGCAATAAATACTAATTATGATTTTAGTAAAGTTAATAGTATTAACTTAAATAAAGTGTTGGACTATTCAAATGAGCCCGGGTCAGGTCAAATTATGGAAGACAATCTTTCATTTATGTTTATGAAACATGGTTATGACGTATCACAAACCCAAGAAAGTGGAACCATAATTAAGTTAAATAATATAGCAGAAAATAATCTTGTGCTAAATTGTACGTTAACCGAGTTTACAGACCGTGAAACCATATTAGTGCCTTTTCGGATTGAAGATCGAGGAAGTATAGAAACAGTGATAACACAATCTACTGAAGCAGGTGAAAATAAAAATAATTCAAAGGCTACAACATCAACCACAACCACAACAGATGGCGGCTCCATCCAAGAAAGTGGTAGAGTAGAATACACCCAAGCAAGGGTAGGGATAATAATAAAAATGACTGATGAGAGTTCAGGATTATTGGTTTGGTCGCATTCTTATTGGTATAGTGGTATCGAACTTCCTAGAACTGCTCAGGTATGTGCAAAAAATGCAGTAGGACTTTTAAGTCAACTATTAGACAAAAATAAATAATTTTGTAATTACTTTTTTAGAGTTAGACCCAACTCATCTAGCTGATCAGTTTCTACATGATTTGGACTATCATCCATTAAAGAGGTAGCTGAAGTTGTCTTGGGAAATGCAATTACATCTCTGATGTTATTAGTACCAGCTAGTAGCATTACTAATCTGTCAAAGCCAAATGCAATGCCACCATGTGGCGGTGCGCCATATTGTAGAGCCTCTACTAAAAATCCAAACTTTTCTACAGCTTGTTGGCGGCTTAGCCCTAATAAAGAAAATACTTTTTCCTGAATTTTAGGAGAGTGTATACGTATTGATCCTCCTGCAATTTCATGACCATTCATTGTTAAATCATAACCACGGCTAAGTGCTTTAGCAGGTTCATTATCTAGTATGCTAATATCTGATTCTCTTGGTGCGGTAAAAGGATGATGCATCGCTATATATCGATCCTGATCTTTATCATAGTCAAACATAGGAAATTCAGTAACCCAAATTGGTTTATAATCATTTTTATCAGTTAGTCCTTCTTTTTCAGCAATCACTACTCTTAGTCTTCCAAGAGTTTTGTATACTATATCTTTCTTATCCCCTATCATCAATAAAATATCACCATCCGTCATCTTAAAATATTTAATTACCTCAACCTGCAATGGTTCTGCAAAAAACTTTGATATTCCTCCATTAAATTGACCATTTTCATACTTAATCCAGGCTAAACCTTTTGCCTTATGTTTTTTAGCTTCATCTGTTAATTCATCAATAATCTTTCTAGAATATTTTGCACCTGTCTTCACGATAAAGCCAGAGACACATTCTACAGACCTGAAAGCATTGAAATCAGACTTATCCGTAAATAATTTGAGATTATGTAACTTCATATCATATCTAGTATCCGGCTTATCGGAGCCATACGTTTTCATAGCTTGTTGATATGTAATTCTTGGGAATGGCTTAGGTAGTTCTATTCCTTTTACGGATAAAAATATACTTCTGGTAAGATCTTCCATATTTGCAAAAATGTCTTCCTCATCTACGAATGACATTTCTATATCTATCTGGGTAAACTCTGGCTGGCGATCCGCGCGCAGGTCTTCATCACGAAAACATTTTACAATTTGAAAATAACGATCGTAACCTGATATCATTAGTATCTGTTTATATATTTGAGGAGACTGGGGCAATGCATAAAATTTTCCATGGTGTAAACGGCTTGGAACCAAATAGTCTCTTGCACCTTCAGGCGTTGATTTCATTAACACAGGGGTCTCTATTTCCAAAAAATTATTTTTTGACAGATAATCACGTGTAGCCTGATATGTCTTGTGTCTTAAAATAATATTTTTTTGTAGTTCCTCAATTCTTAGCTCTAAATAACGATATTTTAATCGAAAATGTTCTTCTGCGCTATTTCGATCTGATAATACAAAAGGTAATGGTGCCGCCTCATTGAGCATAGTATAGCCAGTGATAGCGATTTCTATCTCACCAGTGTCCATAGCAGGATTTATTGAAGAATCAGATCTGTTTTCTACGACCCCTTTTATAGAGATCACATCTTCAACAGAGAATTTTTTTATTTTTTCAAATTCATCATTGAATGAATTTTCATCAAACACTAACTGTGTCTTTCCATATCTATCTCTAAGGTCAACAAAAACAATTTTCCCATGAAGTCGGACGGTATTGACCCAACCATTTAATTGAACTTTGCTACCTACGTTAGACTTATTCAGCTCTCCACAGGTGTGTGTACGTTTAAACATTATATTAATTTTATTAATAAAAAAACCGTCTCAATATTAAAAAGACGGTTTTTATTTTAAATGATATAAATAAATCTATTTTTTTGATACTCTTAAACGATTCATCGCCCTCGTTAGAGAAGCCTCAAGCCTAATATTATCAATCTTTTCCTGGGGATTATTTTTTCTATCTTTTGCTCTTTCTAAAGCTTCTGCGGCGCGTTTTACATCAATTTCATTAGATTTTTCTATAGATTCTAATAATAGTTCAACTTTTGTTGAACCAATCTCAGCAAAACCTCCACTGGTCGCATACCATTCCGTGTTACCATCTGTTTTAATCTTTATTTCACCTACATCTAGAGCAATAACACCTTCTCGATGCTTTTTCATTACACCGAAAGATCCATCTAGCCCGGGGCATCTGATATAACTAACGTTTTCCTGATTTAAAACCTTAATGGGTGTAACGATTTCTACGGAAAATGTGCTCACTATGCGGCAGCCTTTTTATCCTTATCAATTGCTTCATCAATGGTACCAACATATGCAAAAGAATTCTCAGCTAATTCATCTACATCACCGTTTAAGATCGCTTCAAAACCAGAGACAGTGTCCTCAAGACTTACATATCTCCCTTCAAAACCAGTAAACTGTTCAGCAACAAAAAATGGTTGAGACATAAACTTTTGCATTTTTCTCGCTCGAGACACTGTTAGTTTATCATCATCTGATAACTCATCCATACCCAAAATAGCAATAATATCTTGCAGGTCTTTATATTGTTGTAATACTTCCTGTACTTTTTGTGCAGTATCATAATGACGGTCGCCAATAATCCTAGGATCTAATATTCTTGATGTTGATGCGAGTGGATCTACCGCTGGATAAATTCCCAACTCCGCAATCTTTCTTTCTAAAACAGAAGTTGCATCTAAATGCGCAAAAGCTGTAGCCGGAGCGGGATCAGTCAAGTCATCCGCCGGAACATATACAGCTTGAACAGATGTGATCGACCCATTCTTAGTAGATGTTATCCTTTCTTGCAAATCTCCCATCTCTGTACTAAGAGTTGGCTGATATCCAACAGCGGAAGGCATACGACCTAACAATGCTGAAACCTCAGATCCTGCTTGAGTAAAACGAAAAATATTATCAATAAATAACAAAACATCCTTACCCTCGTCATCTCTAAAATATTCTGCCATTGCAAGTCCACTTAGGGCAACACGTAATCTGGCCCCCGGTGGTTCATTCATTTGCCCAAAAACCATCGTGGTTTTTTTGATAACGCCAGACTCCGTCATTTCATTGTATAAGTCATTTCCTTCTCTAGTTCGCTCACCAACACCAGCGAAAACAGAATATCCACCATGCTCTGTAGCAATATTCCTGATTAGCTCTTGAATCAAAACAGTTTTTCCTACTCCTGCACCCCCAAACAATCCGGTCTTTCCACCTTTTGTATATGGCTCCATAAGATCTACAACTTTTATTCCTGTAACAAGAATCTCGGTAGACGTGGTAAGATCCTCATGCTTAGGTGCGGTTCGATGGATTGGATTCACTTTATCCGTTTTAACGTCACCTTTATTATCAATTGTATTCCCCAAAACATCAAAAAGCCTACCTAAGGTTTCAGGACCTACAGGTACTGAAATAGGAGAACCACTATCTTTAACCTCAGTTCCTCTGACTAACCCATCTGTAGAATCCATAGCTACAGTACGAACGGAAGAATCACCCAAGTGCTGCGCAACCTCTAAAACCAAAGTGTTATCGTCACCTCGTTCAACAGTTAAGGCATTATAAATATCAGGTAAATGGCCTTGTTCAAACACAACATCAACAACTGCGCCCATTACCTGCGAAATTTTTCCTTTTTCTGACATAAAATTATTCCTTATTTATGTTTATTCTTTTAAAGCCTCAGCACCACTAACGATTTCTAGCATCTCAGTTGTAATCGCTGCCTGACGCGCTTTGTTAAATTCTAGAGTTAAACTTTTTATCATATCCTTAGCATTTGTTGTAGCGTTCTCCATTGCCATCATCCTAGCAGCCTGTTCACTCGCATAAGACTCAAGAAGATACTTCCAAACTTGAATATTTAGGTGTCTAGGAACCAGAGAGCTAACCAGCTTTTCTTTAGATGGTTCATAAAGCCTGTCTTTGACCTTTATCTCTTTTTCATTATACACCAGAGGCAGTAAAACCTCAGACTTGATCTCTTGATGAGCAAGGTTAATAAAATAATTATACACCACATGTATCTCATCTACCTTGCCGCTAATAAAATGATCAATAATACTTCTGCCAATCATCATTGCATTATCATAGTCTAGCTCATTCCAGAAATCTATATGACTCTCAATGATATTGTAATCTCTTCGCTTAAAATAATCTCTAGACTTTTTTCCTATACAAAATAAATCAACATTTTCTTTTCCGAATTGATCAATCTCTTGCTGTGCAATTTTTGTTATGTTCGTATTAAACGCACCAGCGAGTCCTCTGTCTGCACTGACAACCACATATGCTTTACGCTTTATATCACGTACCTCTAATAGATCTAACATATCCCTGTCAATATCAGGCAATAAATGATGAATCACTTCTTCAAGAGCAAATGCGTAAGGCCTTCCCTGCTCCATTCTTTCCTGCGCTCGACGAATCTTTGCTGCAGCAACCATTTTCATTGCACTGGTTACCTTTTGAATGCTCTTTACAGATTTAATTCGATCTCTTATATCTTTAAGATTTGCCACAGACTAAACCGCAAAACTATTTTTGAAATCAGAGATTGCTTTATCGAGTGCATCACTGTTTTCATCGCTGATGGTACCTTCATCTTTTATGGCTTTTAGCTGGTCCGAAGCATTCGCATCAAGGTATTCAAAAAGACCAGCCTCAAAATCAGCGACTTTTTCTACATCTATATCATCTAGATAACCTTTAGAGGCAGCAAAAATTATTGCTACTTGTTTTTCTACAGCCATTGGAACATATTGATTTTGCTTTAATATTTCAACCATCCTCTCTCCACGGGTCAATTGGTCAAGTGTAGACTTATCAAGATCTGATCCAAACTTGGCAAAAGCCTCTAGCTCTCGGTATTGAGCTAAGTCCAGCCTTAGTGTACCAGCAACTTTTTTCATTGCCTTGAGCTGTGCATTACCACCCACACGAGAGACAGAGAGTCCGACATCAATCGCTGGTTTAATACCTGAATTAAATAGATTTGTTTCAAGATAAATCTGGCCATCTGTAATTGAAATCACATTAGTAGGTATATACGCTGAGACATCACCCTCTTGTGTTTCAATTACTGGTAAAGCAGTCAATGACCCACCACCATGATCCTCAGATAATTTAGAAGCTCTTTCAAGTAAGCGGCTGTGTAAATAAAATACGTCACCAGGAAAAGCCTCACGCCCAGGTGGTCGTCGAAGCACAAGTGACATCTGACGATAGGCCACAGCTTGTTTGGATAGATCATCATATACAATCAAAGAATGTTGTCCATTATCTCTAAAAAATTCACCCATAGCACAACCGGCATATGGTGAAATATACTGTATTGGTGCAGGATCAGATGCGTTGGCAGCGACAACAATTGTATATTCCATTGCGCCCTGCGATTCTAACTCTGAAACCAAACTAGCAACAGTAGATGCTTTTTGTCCTATGGCAACATAAACACAATAGACAGGAGCATCTGTTTCATGAGTATATTTTTGGTTTATGATAGCATCAATCGCGACAGCAGTTTTTCCAGTTTGACGATCGCCAATAATTAGCTCTCGTTGCCCTCTACCAATTGGAACCATACTATCAATTGCTTTAATTCCAGTCTGTAGAGGCTTCTTCACAGGACTACGTGCCATTACGCCTAGCGCTTTTCGTTCAATTGGAAGTGTACTAGAACTGTTAATCGGGCCCTTACCATCTAATGGTTGACCTAAGGGGTTAACCACCCTACCAAGCATTTCTTTTCCTACCGGAACCTCAACCACGCGACCAGTTCTCTTGGCAATATCTCCTTCTTTAATTAGTCTAGTCTCGCCAAATAAAACCAGGCCGATATTATCCTCTTCTAGATTTAGTGCCATTCCAAATACATCATTCGGCAACTCAACTAGCTCAGAACTCATTACATTTTCAAGGCCTGATGCTCTTGCGACGCCATCACCTACTTCGATTATTTCACCAACCTCGGAAATGTCAATGGCGCTATCATATTTTTCTAATTGTTCTTTCAGCAGTGCTGTTATTTGATCAGTTTTTATTTCCATAATATCCTAACTCATGTTTTCATTAAATCTAACTTAATGTTATTGATTTGACTTTTTATTGACGCATCTAAATAAGTATTCTCGATCCTTAGTTTTACACCACCAATAAGTGATCTATCAATCTCAATAGAAAGGTCTGTATCTTTATTTAATACTTGGTCTAATTTATCTTTCATCATTGAAGCATCTTCTTTATCCATCTCACTACTTAAAATAGCATGAACAGATACTTTGTTCTTAACCTTCTTATATTGCTCAAAATAATATTTTTTTATCCGGCTGATAGTTTTATTTGTCTGCATTCCACTTAGATATGATGCAATACCTAATACTAGGCTATGTACGGATGAGCCTAAGACCTTAACTAATATTGTCAGTTTCTGTTCTTGAGATAGTCGCTTTGACTGAACAAAACTTTTGAGATCAATATTCGACCTGACAAGATCATCAAACAATGAAATTGAATCCCGAACTTCATCTAAAGCGTTCGCATTATTAGCACACTCAAATAGAACACTGGAAAGTTGTTTTGCCGATTTATTATGCTTCATAGTTGTCCAGTTTATTTAATGAATCTTCAATAATTGAGGCGTTATCATCTTTTGATATATTTTTCTCTAGTATCTTTTCTGCCACATTAATAGATAAATCGACGACTTCTTGACGAATTTCTAACAATGCTTTGTCTTTTTCAACACTGATCTGATTTTTTGCTTTTTCTAGCTGTCCATCAGCCTCTTGTTTTGCCTTCGATACAATATCCTCTTTTAAATTCTCTGCTGCGGATTTAGCATCAGCGACAATAGTTTGTGCCTCCGTTCTAGCTTTTGATAGAATAGCCTCAGACTCTTGGTTTATTCCTTCGAGCTTCTGTCTAGCTTTTTCAGCAGATAATAATGAGTCTTCTATCTTTTTTTGTCTTTCATCAAGCATTGCCAACAATGGTTTCCATGCAAATTTTGCAAGAGCCATTAAAAGCAACAGAAAGGTCAGAATGGTCCAAATAAATAGACCCGGGTCTAACTTTACAAGAGGATTCTGTTCTGATGAGGTTCCATGAGCGCCTGTTGACTCATGGAGCACCTCATCACCTGGGATACTCCAATAATGATCCATAATATACTATTACTATAGAATAAGCATCAAAAAGATGAATACCTCAGCAAGGATCGCCACACCTTCCAGAAGAAAGAGTGG
>ENA-UPTF01000167-UPTF01000167.1-marine-metagenome-genome-assembly--contig:-NODE-167-length-46420-cov-3.782060_pt1 | contig 46420 bp, 46 predicted proteins | sample MGYA00238166_ERZ767019 | MGnify/ENA primary metagenome ERZ767019 (study PRJEB28930, sample SAMN06266391) | marine metagenome | isolation source: Sea water from 250 m depth | place: Atlantic Ocean | study... | reverse complement strand
TGTGCTCTTCCGATCTCCGGAAGGCGCTTCGAGACACACTCACTGTGCCACCACGCACAAACAGAGCGCCGCCGATTTCGGCGCGAAGATGCTCGAACACACAGTCAACGATTCGCACATCGCCGCCGTGCACCGCGATTGCGCTGCCGTTGTTCGAGGTAATTTCGGCGACCACGTCATCGGCTTGTCCCAGTTCGTGACCGTGAACGGCGACGAGTGCGCCTTCTGCGGCAAAGACTTTGGCTGTTCCTGCTCCGGTTCCGCGATAGGAACCTGAAATCAAAACCACTTTGCCGTTTAGGCCGAGTTCCATGATGGACCTCCCACCAATTATTCGATGCTTGTTGCTGTAGCGGTCGCTACGTCCAGTAACCGGTTGTCGTTGCCGACATCGATGATTCGTATTCTGCTTGTCACTGCGGTTTGGTCAATTCGTAGTGCTTCGCCCTCAACTCTGAACGGACCACCTTTGGCTTGGGCGAGGTAATGAACGTCAGCGCTCGTGCATCGCGCTGGTGTCTTGAGAATTAGCCGACATAGGTGCGCCGCCATGGCGTCAGCTAAGACCGCTACGGCCCCGCCCTGAATTGACCCAAAAGAATTGTGAATGCGGGAATGGTGGGGCAATTCAATTACAGGTTCGTTTGGGTTGATGTCGGCGCGAAGGTAATCCTCAAGCATTGGTCGAGGGTGCTCTTCGTTGTCTTCCGCGTAATCCACTACTTGTCCCTTGCCAGTACCCACACTCGGATTGTTGGTCCGGGCGGGCAGACGGGCGTAGGTGCAAGTTGCTCTCGCTATTTCGCCGGACGAATCGCTGATGGCGGTTTCTGTAACCACGTTGTTGCGACCAATTCGCAACGGCCGACATTCAGCTGTTACTTCGGTTCCTTCCGCCTTTCGACTGAGCACAGTGCCCAGTTGTAGGGTCGCGACCCAGTCAGGAGCGACTTGCATCACTCCGTGATGTCCGGCGACCGAATCGACCAGCGTTGCGATAGCACCCAAGCGAAGCCAACCTCCTTCGTCGAGAAGGTCCGGGAGGATCGGCATGGTGGCACTGATGTTGCCTTCGTCATCCACCGTGTGACACAGACGTAAGTGTCGCAAGATGTGACGCGTCGGAGGATACGAGCGAGCCATTTCAGGACTGCTTTGATGTTAGGAGGCGTTCTAGTTCGCTCCACAGTTCGTCAACTGCGCCCTCTAGCGCGCTGAGGTCGCCGCCATTAGCGACGACGAACTGTGCGACTGAACGGCGTTCATCGTCGGAGGCCTGTGATTCGATCCTGGCCAGCGCATCTTGTCGCGAGACGCCCCGTTGAGTTTCGAGGCGATCAAGACGGTCAGAGATTGGCGCCTCGACGACCACCACGACTTCGTACGGGTGTCTATTGGCGTATCCAAGTTGGCTCTCCACAAGGACGGCCATGTCGTAGACGACGATCGAGTCAGGCTTCTCGATCGTGTCGACCGTTTGGTCCAACAGTTCGTTAATTGCAGGGTGGGAGATTTCTTCAAGCGCAGCCAGCTGCTCTTCATCGCCGAAAACAATCGAAGCTAAAGCGGCTCTGTCGATGCCTCCGTCAGTGCCGGACACGCCTTGTCCGAATCGATCCAAAACCGAAGACACCGCTATGCCGCCCGGTTCGATGATTTCTCGTCCGAGTGCGTCCACGTCGATAACCGTGGCTCCTCGTGCTGATAGCAATTGGGCGACAGTGGACTTTCCTGCCCCCATGCCCCCAGTCACTCCGACGATCAACATCTTCTAGACGGTTTTACCCACCAACGCGCCCCTCTGGTGCGTCGGTCGGAGGTCCTGCGAAAGCTTGGGCGATTTCCATCCATTCCGCGGCAGCGTCTCCTTTGATCTCGAGATCTGCTTCCTGGGGGCGACGTCGTTGAGTGACGACGAGACAGAACTGGTACGAGTCCGCGATGACTACATCGTCGCAATCCTCGGGTCCCCACGTCCAGATCTCACCACTGGGAGCAGTCAGCTCTACTCGAACTGGTTCTTGCGGCGGTTCGAGGCCTCTGTTGACATAACTCCAGCCTCGTGTCGTCACTCCGATATGTGCGACGTGACGCAAACGATCTGTTCGTGGGTATTCGGCACCAAAGGTGTCTGCAACATCGTGGCTATGAGACCAGGTTTCCATTAGCCGGGCGGTGGCAAAGGAAAGAGCGCTCATGTCCGGTCCAAACCACGGGATGCGATCTTTGGGACCCAAAGCGCGAAATGCTGCTGTCATTCGGTTTCGCTCGCCCTCAAACCACGCCCAAAGTTCGGCGCCGGTGGTCGAATGGACGTCAACGCCATCGAAGCTATGAAGGTCTCCTTCGCCGCGAAGCATTCTTTCCTTGGTTTTTTCGAATTCTGCTGGATCAAGAACTGCGAGGCTGGCTGCTACATCGGCCATTCCCAAGTGAATGACTGTCTCGTGGGTGTCCCAACCGTCTGCGGGTGTCGGCAAGCGCCATTCGTCTTCTGTCAGGCCTTTAACAACTTCTCGCAATGCCTCAGTTTCGGCTTCAAGGTCGTCACATATTCCCCTCATTCTTGGGACCCTACACCGACGCGGCGGCTCGCTCCTGCCCGAACCAAGATGGCGGCTACCGTAAACAACGCATCTACGACCTCGGAGGGACAGTGTCTCGACCTCTTTGGACTCCCAACACTGCCCGTCGCGAGTCCACCAACCTGTGGGCTTTTGCCAACCAGGTCGGGTTTTCGCTGGCTACGCAGACCTACGAGGATCTCCATCGCTGGTCGGTCGAAGCAAGTGGAGAATTTTGGCGGGCAGTGTGGGATTTTGCCGGAGGAATAGGCGATCTTGGTGACATCGATCTCATAACAGGTGACCCTCCTAACTCGCGTTTCTTTCCTTCTGCCAGCATTAATCTGGCTGAGAATTATCTCCGACGTCGCGACGACGAAGTCGCTATCAGCTATCGCGGCGAAGACGTCGTAGAACGCCATCTGACCTTCGGTGAATTGCGTGCTGAGGTTGCACGGATTCAGTTCGCCTTGCGTTCAGAGGGCGTTGGGTCAGGCGATCGTGTGGCCACGCTGTTACCGAACGGGCCCGAAGCGGTCATCGTGTTTCTTGCCGCGGCAAGCATCGGGGCGATCTATTCATCCACGAGCCCCGATTTCGGTGCGGATGGGGTGGTTGATCGCTTCGGTCAGATCGAACCAAAGGTGCTCGTAGCTACTGATTGTTACTTCTACGCAGGGGTGCGTCATGACATCACCGACAAACTCATCGAGGTTGGGAAAACACTGACCTCTCTACGGCGCGTCATCGTGGTGGGATACGGCGACCGCGAACTTGACGCCACGTCAGTCCCGAATTCAATTCGATTTGACGAATGGGGAGCCGAGTGCACCGTTACGGAACCAGTTTTCGCACGATCGGGTTTCGATCACCCGATCTACGTCTTGTATTCGTCGGGCACAACAGGGAAACCGAAATGCATCGTCCACAGAGCCGGAGGGGTGTTGCTCAAGCATTGGTCCGAGCATTTACTTCATTGTGACCTGCGCTCCGGAGATCGACTGATGTATTTCACGACGACAGGTTGGATGATGTGGAACTGGCTGGTCGCCGGTCTTTCGTGTGGTGTCTCACTGGTTCTCTACGATGGTTCTCCCTTTTTCCCCACTCCGACGCGCTTGTTCGACATTGCAGATGAATTACGTCCGCGCCTTTTCGGTGTCAGCGCAAAATATGTCGAAGCCGCAATGAAGGAGCGGCTGCAACCCGCCGATACTCACAACCTCGAGAGCATAGAAACGGTTGCTTCAACAGGTTCGCCCCTGGCGCCCGAAGGGTTCGATTGGGTGTATCAAAATCTGAAGCCTGATGTGCACCTTGCGTCTTTCTCGGGTGGCACAGATATTTGCGGCTGTTTCGTGATTGGGGATCCCACAGGTCCCGTGCATAGAGGAGAAATTCAGGTACCGGCATTAGGAATGGACGTTGCCGTTTTCGATGATGACGGGAATCACCTGTCCCAAGGACAACAGGGTGAGTTGGTGTGTTGCAATGCGTTTCCCTCCATGCCTCTCGAGTTCTGGGATGACCCCGATGGGAACAAATACCACGACGCTTACTTCGCTCGATTTTCTGGTGTCTGGCATCACGGAGATTTCGCTGAGTGGACCTCTCACGGTGGAATGATCATTTCGGGACGGTCCGACGCGACTTTGAATCCGGGTGGGGTCCGTATCGGCACAGCGGAAATTTACCGCCAGGTCGACTTGATCGACGAAGTGCTGGAAAGCATCGTGATAGGACAACAAATTGAATCGGATACTAGAGTCGTTCTTTTTGTTCGGCTCCGCGACGGCTTGGAATTAGACGCAGAGTTGACGGAACGGATCCGGACCCAAATTCGGGTTGGAGCGTCACCGCGTCACGTTCCGGCGGTAGTTGCTCAAGTACCCAGCATCCCGCGAACTCGAAGCGGAAAGCTCGTTGAACTAGCAGTTCGGGACGCCGTTCATGGACAGTCGGTGAAGAACGTGGAAGCGATTGATGACCCTGAATCGTTAGATCATTTCCGTGATCATCCCGCGCTTGCGTAACAACAATATTTACACAGCTCGCTCCCACTGAGACGCACAGCTCTGTTACTCGGGTGTTAGCTCAGCGCGGACTTCACGATCGCCGCGACGTGTTCAGGCCGGTCGAACTCGGCGTGATGGCCTGCCTCTTCTACAAGGTGTGTTCCGGCAACGTTGGGCAGCATCTGCGCCCATTTCTCCATGTATGAAGGCGGGATGATCGCATCCTTGTCGCCATGTACCAGCGTGACGGGATTCTTTACTAAATGGAGTCGTTCGCTGATACCGAATTCAGGTATCGGCCATATGAGTTGGGCGGACGCGGATCGGGTCAGGTACCGATCGACGCCGTGTTCTACAAGCAAATCGGCGGGCATGTCTTCGGAGTCATCGAAGAAGCTGGCTGATGCGGCCGGATCGACAGTAAGCATTTTCCGCTGGTTCGTCAACGTCGTGGCGAAGGGATCTGCAACTGGGTCTTGGGGATCCCACAGACCGAAGGGAGCGACCAGCACCATCGCGTCAAAGGCCTCGGGTCGAATCGCTGCGAGTTCTAGAGCCACCATCGCTCCAACACTCGAGGCGACAATCGGTACTCCCGCAACTCCAGCTATGTCAACGAGTTCGCTGGCCGCGACTACCCAATCGTGAAGATTTCGGAGGGTATTCGATTCACTTGACCCCGTGAAACCAGGAAGACTGGGTGCAATTACCCGCCAACCATTATTTGCCAAGGCGTTCAGAAAGGCGTGTTCACCGGGATTACCCAACATTCCGTGCAGGTAGGTAATCGGAGGACCTTCGCCGCACGCGACAAGGCCTACGTGGCCTTCTCGAAACGGCAAGGTCTCAGTCGCGTAGCCGCTCAACTGGCCGGTACCTCAGGCACGTCTCTGCGAGCAGCTTCAGCTAGCGGCTGGGGCCACCACAGGTCCTCGAACTCGTCTTCGAAAAGACCGCTGACTTCGGGCATAACTTGGGTGGCATACATTTCGGTGTTGTATCGCACCAGTTCCTTGTTCATGTTGCCGAAATGGCAAAATGCCATGAGGTGTCCGATATGCATCGTGGTCGCTAATTCATGGACCTGTTCGGCGACCTGGGTTGGGTCTCCCAAGATCACGTACCCCTTTTCCACCATTTCTTCAAAGCTCAGCCCTTTAGGAAAGCCGCCTCCGCCTCTCGATTTCTTTGATTCGGACCGTGCAGTGGCTTCTCGCGCCGCGCGTTCGACCATTCCTTCTACGCCGGCTCGGACAGTGTTGGGAGTCTTGTATCCGGGCGGGTCGGCGAAGCCTGCATAGACATGTAGGCACGTGTTGAAGAAGTATTCGGCCGGTTCGCGATAGAGATCCCACGCCTCTTTTTCGGTGTCTGCGACGGCGATGAACTGAGCGAAGCCTCCTTGAAAAGGATTTGGTTCTTTACCGTTCTCTTGCACTTTCTTCCAGAACCCCTGCATGGTTTTCAAACCTGCTTTGTATCCGAAGTAGCTCAAGTAGCAATACACGAGATCTTCTTGCGCGCACCAGTCCCACGTATCCACCGAACCTCCTCCGGGAATCCATATCGGAGGATGAGGTTTTTGGACTGGGCGGGGCCACACGTTGACGTACCGAAGTTTGTTGTATTTGCCGTTATAGGCGAAAACTTCGTCTCTCGTCCATGCTTGTCGGATGAGGTCTACGCCCTCGTGGTAGCGCTCGCGGAGCGTCGCGGGGTTTTGCCCGTAAGCGAAAATGGTGTCCATCGGTGAGCCGACAGGAAAGCCGGCGACCATACGACCTCCAGTAATACCGTCCAGCATCGCTATTTCTTCAGCAACTCGCAGCGGGGGGTTATAGAGCGCAACCGAATCTCCCAGCACGATGATGTTGGTATCGGGACAATTACGACTGAGGGCGGCCGCGATGATGTTGGGGCTTGGCATCAAGCCGTAGCCGTTTGAGTGGTGTTCGTTGACCCCGACCGCGTCGAAGCCGCAGCCAGCGGCGAACTCGAGTTCATCTAGGTATTCGTTGTAAGTGCGATTGCCTACTTCGGGGTCGAACAGAGTGGGATCAATATCGACCCACACAGATCGATGCTCTTCGGGGAAGTCAGGTGGCAATTCCGGATACGGCATGAGGTGAAAGAAAATGCTTTTCACGTTCGCTCCCAGATGTTGTGGTTCCGGCCTCAAATGTAGCCCGACGTCAACTTTTTCAGTTGTTTCAACTTTCTCGATTGTTCAGCAAGAGGGGATAGCATCGCTATTGAGTGCGAATTAACACCTTGACCCAGAGTGCTGAATCGACTCTGAAGTGAACGTCACCTCGACGGATCAAAGGCGCGGTGTCCCAGCAGCGGCCATTGCAATGGTCGGATGGGCCGCGTCAGGAGTCATCGCCAAGGGGATCTCCGAATTAGGCGTTTTTGCTGTCGTTTTCTGGCGGATGTGGATTTACGCATTTATCGTTCTTATTTTTTTGAAGGTAAGAGGAACTCCGTTACGAAAAGAATCGCTTCGTGTTTCTTGGCGGGGAGGAATTTCACTCGGCGCCGACATCATGCTTTTCTTCACCGCGTTGCGCTTAACGACGGTCGCCAACGCGACGGTGATTGGCTCGTGCCAACCGCTCATAATGCTGCTCATTGTGGGACGCCTCTTCGGAGAACGCCCACAGCGTCGCGACTGGGGTTTGGCACTTGTGGCAATTACCGGAGTGGCATTGGTCATGTTCGGTTCTGCGGGCATGCCGGGGTGGAGTCCGCGGGGCGATCTATTGTCAGTGGCTACGGTTTTTGCGTGGACCGGATATTTTGTCTTCTCAAAACTCAGTAGCCGTCACATCGAGTCCTCGCAGTACACGGGCGCGACCGCATTGATTTGCGCCCTTTTTGCGTCCCCCTTTGCTCTCGCTTCTGGCCAGGTTTTCGACATGCCTTCGTCGAACGCTTGGGTCTGGCTGGTGATTCTTTCCATCGGCCCGGGCTTTGCTTCTCACATGTTGATGAACTGGGCGTTAGTTCGAATACCCGCATGGTTGGGGTCTACTCTGACCCTGGGTATCCCGGTCACTGCAACGGTTATGGCTTGGATTTTCCTCGGCGAAGATGTAGTTGCAGTTCAGTTTCTCGGCATGGGAGTTGTGCTGCTCGCCCTCGGCTTCATCGTGATTGGCCAGTCGAAGTCGAATGAGACCCAGATCAGCTAGGTTCATCGACCCTTCCACTCCGGTAGACGTTTTTCTGAAAAGGCTTTAGGTCCTTCTCGGGCATCGTCGCTGTCCATCATCGCTCTGACAGCCGGGTACTGGGCATAGAAGGCTTCACCCAACGGAAGATTGAGGCCTCGCATCGAAGCCTGTTTGGTCGCCCTAATCGACAGAGGTGCTCCCAGGATGATGTCGTCAATCAACTGATCTACGGCCCCGTCGAGTTCGTCATAGGGCACTACGTCATTAACGATGCCTATTTCTTGTGCCCGCATGGCCGTCATGGGCTTTCCGGTCAGCAGATACTCCATGGCCAGCTTCAGGGGGACCTGCCGTGGTAGACGGTGAACTCCTCCACCTCCGGCATAAATACCGCGCCGGGGCTCAGGAAGCCCGAACTCAACATGTTCGGCTGCGACTACCAGATCGCATGCCATAGCAACTTCGAAGCCACCCCCAAGTGCGATCCCATTGACACGCGCTATCAAAGGTTTGGGGTAATCAAATCGTTCTATCAGCTTCGTTACTTGACTCATCAGTTGCGCGTCGGCCTGTTGTTCCTGCTCTGAGGAGTGCTGCATTTGGGACAAATACTTGAGATCGCGTCCAGCGCAGAACGCTTTATCTCCGATCCCCGTCACCACAACGATCCAAACGTCGTCGTCTTCGGCGGCGTGGTCGAGTAGATCGCTCCACTCCTTATGGGCAGGGGTATTGATGGCGTTTCGGACTTCGGGACGGTTGATCGTTATTCGGGCTACGTGTGGCCGCGTCGTTTCGTAAAGGAAATACTCGGGGGTCCAATCAAGCTGCTGCATGAGTCGATCGTAGGCATCTATGCAACCTATGGGTCGGACGTGCTGGACTACAGGCATGAATATCGAAGAATCATGTTCGTTGATCGAACGCTATTGCAGGGCGGTGGAGAGAAATGATTGAGGCCCATGTCAACATCGCTACCGGTGAAGGCGACATGGCAACTTTTGTTGTTCACCCTGAATCGACCGAACCTCAGCCACTCATCTTGTTTCTCATGGATGCCCCAGGTAAACGAGAAGAACTTCACGATATGGCTCGTCGAATCGCGGCAACCGGTTACTACGTGATGTTGCCCAATCTCTATTACCGCGACACTCCCTCGTTCACTATTCATCGAGAAGACCCCGCAAGCGCTCGATATATGGCCGAACTAATGGGCAACGTTTCCAGCGCGATGGTGGCTCGCGATGCTGCGGCGTTGCTGAACCACGCGACCGCGGACCCTCTAGCCGACGAACAGCGCGTAGGCGTCACTGGCTACTGCATGAGCGGACCCTTCGCGTTGTGGTTGGCCGCCGAATACTCTGAGATCGTTAAAGCTGCCGCGTCAATTCATGGTGTTCGACTCGCCACCGACGCTGCTGACTCTCCACATGGAAGGGTTCATGAGATACAGGGCGAAGTGCTCGTTTTGGCGGCGGAGTTTGACGACTGGGTTGATCGACCTCACTTCGATCGAATCGTTGCCGCGTTGAGCGATGCCGAGGTAACTCATCATGCCGAATGGATAGACGGCGTTCATCATGGGTTCGTCTTTTCTCAACGACCGAAATATGACAAGTTCGCCGCCGAACGTCATTGGGAATTGCTGCATTCCTTATTCGAACGAACTCTAAAGTCGCGCTCATGACAGTGTTACCAGCATCATGTGTTCGTCGAGCTGTCGCGGACCCGCCTGAAGTGTCGGCCGCTAACCCAGTACACGATGAGAGCGCTACGGGATACGGCTACGCCGGCGGAATCGTCGCCGGCATTCACACCTACGGGTGGATGGTTCCAGCGATCTTGGATGCCTTAGGCGAAGGGTGGCTCTCCCATGGGTGGTCCGAGTTCCGACTTCCTCGACCTGTCTACGCAGGCGACGAACTACTTACCGAAGTGCGTCCGTCGCCAGACGACGCCGGCGTTGGCGTCATCACGCAAACCGTTGTGTCGGATGGTCGAGTAACCATTGAGGGAACAGTTGGGCTTGGCGACGCATCATGGAAAAGTGATTTCCTGTTGCCTAAGCAACGCACGCCGGTACCCGAAGCTGAACGCCGTCCCTTCTTGGGCCTCAATGAAATTCCCCAGGATGTTGATTACCCACCGATGTCGGTGTCTTTCAATGCCGACGACGCCAAGGCTTGGATGATCGAGAGGATCCGAGATGACGATCCGCGTTGGTTTGAGGGAGACACACCAGCCGCACATCCGTCATGGGTCTTAGGTCAGATGACGCCCTTGATCAGACATTCGTATCGGATGCCCGCCGGCGTTCACGCGTCGGGACGCGTGCAGCATTTGAACTCATTTAACGCCACTGGTCGGGTGACGGTAGCTGGCCGTTGGGGCGATGTAGAGCATCGCAAAGGCAAACCGTGGTCCACAAGCGATGCCATATTTATCGATTCGGATGGCGTCGAAGTCGCCTTAGTTAGGCAGGTTGCCGTAATCCTCCCACCTCTGCCTCGCAAGTAAGCGAGAACACCAAGGGCAACATGTTGTAGAACGGGCATGCCTAATCGTCTCTCGAGGGGGATTCGAAATGCCCGTGGAAAAGCTCCTTATTGCTAATCGCGGTGAGATAGCTATACGAATAGCGCGAGCTGCAGGTGAGCTCGATGTGACCACTGTCGCGATGCACGGTGAAGATGACAGCGCATCTCTGCACACTCGAATGGCGAACGAAGCGATACAACTGGCAAGTCGCGGAGTCGCTGCCTACCTCGATATCGATGGAATCGTCGAGGCAGCTATCTCTTCGGGTTGTGACGCGGTTCACCCTGGTTACGGGTTTTTGGCCGAAAACGCTGACTTTGCTCGGGCGCTAGAAAGCGCCGGGATTATTTTCGTCGGTCCATCTTCGGAACAACTCGCTCTGTTCGGAGACAAGATTTCCGCCCGAACCTTTGCCGCCGAGCTCGATGTTCCCCTGGTTCCAGCCACCGGAGCAGCGGCGACGCTAGATGAAGTCGGAGCTTTCCTTGTTGACCATGACGCCATCATGATTAAGGCCGTTGCCGGCGGTGGTGGTCGGGGAATGCGCGTCGTACGGCCGGGTGATGATTTGGCCGCTGTCTTTGAACGATGTCAAAGCGAAGCGGAGTCAGCATTTGGTAATGGCGCACTCTATGCGGAACAACTCATAGAACAAGCGCGCCATGTTGAGGTGCAAATCCTGGGCGACGGAACATCGGTGGTTCATTTCGGCGAGCGCGAATGCACCCTGCAGCGTCAAAACCAGAAGATTATTGAAGTAGCGCCGTCCCCTGCGGTCGATGCTGAGCTAAGAGATTTGTTGACGGGCTCCGCTGTTCGTATGGCTTCTCGCGCCGACTACCGAAGTTTAGGTACCTGGGAATTCCTCGTCGATGCCGAGAACCCATCAACGATCGCTTTTATAGAAACAAATGCTCGGTTGCAGGTCGAGCACACGGTGACTGAAGAAGTAACTGGAGTCGACCTGGTCAAGAACCAAATTTTGATAGCTGGAGGCGCTTCGTTAGTTGATTTGGGTCTTGTCCAAGACGACCTGCCTGCGCCGAGGGGCTACGCAATCCAGTGCCGAGTGAATACCGAACAAATGACAGAAGAGGGTCTCGCGAGACCGACCGGCGGTACCATCACCAAGTTTGAGACGCCAAGTGGACCCGGCATTCGGACCGATACCTACGGATATCAGGGCTATCCAACTAACCCAAGCTTCGATTCGCTTCTAGCGAAGCTGATCGGACACTCCCCTAGCTTCAACTATGCAGACGCCATAAAGAGAGTCCGTCGAGCTCTTGGGGAGTTCCGCATTGAAGGCGTGGTCACCAACATCCCTTATCTATTGGCATTGCTGGACCGACCCGAAGTTCAATCAAACGAGATCACGACAAGCTTCATCGCTGAAAACAGCGTTGACCTAGCAAAGGCCGCCGAAAGCGTCGAAGTTGGCTACGCATCTCAAGCCCCCTCAGATCCTTCGGGACCGTCATTAGCGGGAGTGAAGGTGAGCGATGACCCTCTGGCGGTGCTCGAACACGGGGACATTGATACTCGGCAACCGGTTCCCACTTCCGACTCCGTTGACAAATCTTCTGTGACTGGTCCTGATGGCAGTCGACCGGTCAATGCCCCCCTTCAAGGCACGATCATCTCCATCGATGTATCCCCGGGCGACGAAGTTGCCGAGGGCCACCCAGTCGCAGTGATGGAAGCGATGAAAATGGAGCACGTTATTGCTTCAAGCGTGACCGGCATTGTTCGGGCTTTAGGCGTGAGTCAGGGCGACACCGTGTACGAAGGCCACCCTTTGTTGTTTATTGAAGAGGTCGATCTGAAAATCGAGGCAGGTGAGGCCAAGGAAGCCATTGATCTCGATCTCATCCGCCCCGATTTACAAGAAGTCTTTGATCGTCACTACAAGGGAATGGACGAAGCCAAACCTTCGGCTGTGTCAAAGCGACACGACCGAGGCCATCGCACCGCTCGCGAAAATCTTTCGCGTCTCATCGACGAAAACACTTTCATCGAATACGGGCCATTGATGGTTGCCGCACAGCGAAGACGAAGAACCCTCGATGATTTGATCGACAACACCCAAGGCGACGGCATGGTTGCCGGCATCGGGAGCGTTAACGGCGATCTCTTCGACGAAGAAACCGCCCAGACCATGGTGATGTCATACGACTACATGGTTTTGGCTGGAACACAGGGTTTACAGAATCACCGGAAGAAAGATCGACTCTTCGAAATTGCCGAACACAACAAACTTCCGACCGTGCTACTAGCTGAGGGCGGTGGTGGACGACCCGGTGACACTGACACCATGGGCGGCGCCGGCTTGGATTGCTGGGCCTTTACTTTCTTTGCGCAATTATCAGGTTTGGTTCCTCTCGTCGGTATCACCAATGGACGATGTTTCGCTGGCAACGCCGTTCTGTTGGGATGTTGTGATGTGATCATCGCGACGAAGGGGTCAAACATCGGGATCGGCGGGCCCGCGATGATCGAGGGCGGCGGACTTGGGGTGTTTCGACCCGAGGAAGTGGGTCCTGTCGATGTCCAATACCCCAACGGAGTCATCGACATTCTCGTCGAAGATGAAGACGAAGCAATGGACGTCGCCAAGAAATACCTGTCGTATTTTCAGGGTCCCATCGAGGCATGGGAGTCACCTGATCAACGTTTGTTACGACATGCCGTGCCTGAGAATCGTTTACGCGCATACGACGTTCGTGACGTGATCGAAACAATGTGTGACATCGACTCGGTCTTAGAAATTCGAAAGGGTTGGGGACCAGGGTGTGTCACTTCACTCGCTCGCATCGAGGGCCGGCCGGTTGGCATCATCGCCAACAACAACCACCATTTGGGCGGAGCCATCGACGCAGACGTCGGAGACAAGGGCAGTCGATTCATGCAGTTGTGCGACGCTCACGACATCCCACTTATTTTTCTTTGCGACACTCCCGGCATCATGGTCGGCCCTCAAGCCGAATATGAAGCGACCGTCCGTCACGCCACTCGAATGTTTGTTACCTCTGCAAGTATCACCGTTCCCTTCATGACCATCGTTTTGCGGAAAGGTTATGGATTGGGAGCCCAAGCAATGGCTGGCGGAAGTTTCAAAGCCCCCGTCTTTTGTGTTTCCTGGCCCACCGGCGAGTTCGGTGGCATGGGACTTGAGGGTTTCGTCAAACTCGGTTACCGGAAAGAACTTGAGGCAATCGACGATCCCGAGGAACGCATCGCCTATTACGAACAGATGGTGGCAAAGCTGTATGAAAACGGTAAAGCCGTAAGCACAGCGACTTTTTTCGAACTGGATGACGTGATTGACCCAGCAGAAACCCGTACGTGGATATCAATGGCGTTGCGGTCAGCCCCGAAGACTGCTCCGCGTCAGGGTAAAAAACGACCGATGGTTGACACGTGGTAACTCATTGAGCTTCTTCACCGCAGATTTAGGCGGTTAGCGGTTCCTATTCAAGAAGTTCGGCCACCGCGAGTTCGGCGATTCTATCTGTGTCGTAGCCCGCGCATTCCGTCAGAATTTCGAAACTGTGCTCACCAAAGATCGGACCGGCGTGGGTGACCCGACCTGGGGTTCTCGACATGTGAAAGCGGCTTCCGTCCACGAAAAAGGGTTCATGGCTCGCGTGCGTAACCTCTACGAAACAACCCCGATGTGTCATTTGTTCGTCCGCAACTAGTTCAGGTGAGTTCTGGACGATGTGAGCAGCAACTCCCAGGGATTGAAGTCGCTTCATCAGTTCGACGCCTTCTTGCTCGACAGTCCAGGAGGCGATCACCGCGTCGAGTTCGTCGTGTCGAGCTCGTCGCTCATCAACCATGAGGTCTGCAAGGTCGTCTCGCTCCATTTCTCGCGCCAGGGACTGCCATTGATCGTTGTCTTTGCACGAAATTGCTATCCAGTTGTCGCTACCGCTAGTTGGGTACCCGCCCTGCGGGGCAAAAACAATGTCCCGATTACCGTCTCTTTCCCAAATGTTTCCGTTGACTGAATATTCGAGCAGCGCCGGCGCCATAAGATGCAGGGCTGCTTCGGCCTGCGAAAGATCTATGTATTGACCCTGACCTGTTCGCCGTTTGTGTTCGAGTGCGCCCATAACGGACGTCACAAGCCAACGCGGTGAGGTGTAGTCGGTGTACGCGCTGTACGGGCCCGTTGGAGCACGATCGATCCACCCAACCGGGTAAAAGAATCCTGATATTGCCGCAGCCATGGTCCCAAAACCGGCGAGCATCGCGAGCGGGCCTGTCTGTCCCATAAGACAGCTTGAAGCCATGATGATGTCAGGCCGCCGTTTTTGAATCTGTTCGTAGTCGATGTCCCAGGCGGTCATGGCCTTGGGTGAGAATGATTCAAGTACCACATCGGCCCAGTCAATGAGATCCCATATGACGTCGATAGCGCCCGGTTTGGACATATCAAGTGTCAGACCTCGTTTTCCGGCGTTCATGTTGTGATAGATGCCCGACTTGTCGAGATCAGCGATGTCCTCTGGAAACGGTGAGATGGTTCGGACGGCGTCAAGTTTGTTCGCCGATTCCACGCGTACGATCTCGGCGCCGTAGTCGGCTAACACTCGCGAAGCAGCGGGCCCTGCCATGGCCCACATGAAGTCCAAGATTTTCACCCCTTCGAGTGGGAGCGCCGTTGAGGCGACGGGCTCGGTTACCGCGACGTCTGCCGTACGGTCGAGCTCGCTTAGCACCTGTGCTGTGTGCTGACCTAAGTGCGGTGCAGCTGGGAGCGCCTCCAGCGGACTTTTAGTGAACTTCGCGAACGCTCCTGGGTAATCGACTGTTGAGCCGTCACTATGTTCGACCGTCTCCCAATAGCGACGAAAATCCAGTTGCTCGCTGTTGACAACCTCTTCGGTCGTAGTCACCGGAGTGATGAGGACGCGGCGTTTCATTGCCGCCTCCAAAAGTTCAGCTTTGGTCTTGGTAGCAAAGAACTCCGTGAGGACGTCTTTGACTCGTTGATACTCCTCGGGTGGTTCTCTGCCATCGAGGAGCATCATCGCGTATTCGACCCAATCTTTATCTCGGGTCGCTTCGTCACAAAAACCCTCCTCCCACACCCATGTCATTAGGTTCTGCGTGAAGGGGCCGAAGGCCGCTCCGAATAAGAAGCTGACCGAAGCATGGCCGTCGAGACACGGCCACATCACTTGGATACGGATCCCTCCAAGTTCCACTCCGCCGGCAAGCCTTGTGGGCGGTGTTGCTTGCAGTGGGGTCGCTAAAGAGTTCGACTGAGTGCACTGATTCATTGAATGTTGAGCCGACACGTCGATGTGCTGTCCCAGTCCAGACGTCGACTGTCGTTCGAAGAGAGCTATCAGTGCCGCACCGGCTGCCTCCGACGCGGCGTTACCAAACGCTTGCGGCAGGGTGCCTCCAGCTCGCAAGGGTGACCGATCTTCATCGCCTGTTAACACCATGTTTCCCGCGGCTGCCTGAAGCGTTAGGTCACTATGTACCCAATTGGCTTTCGGTCCGTCGCTGCCAAACGCGGTAATGGAGACGCTGATGATGTGGGGGTTAAGTTCGGCAACGTCGGAAGGCGTAAGCCCCAAAGATTCCATGATTCCTGGGTCATAAGAGTCGAACATGAGGTCTGCGCCCGCTATGAGCCGACGAAGTTCTGTAATCCCGTCAGGTGTGTCTAAATCCAAAACGACACTCTTTTTGCCCCGGTTGTACGCCCAGTGGTGCAACGAATGTTCACCGTCGTCGATACCGTCGGCAAACGGTCCAAGCCGGCGGGCACTTGAGCCCGAAGGGGGCTCAATCGCTATGACCTCCGCTCCCATCTGCGCAAGGATGAACGCTGCCAAATGACCGCGTTCGTCAGTTAAATCCAGAACCCGGTATTCGCTTAGCACGATGTATCCCCCCTCTGAAGTTGCACTACCCACTTGGGACGATAGCCCCCCTCTAGGTAGTGACCTGACTACGGTGCTCCTATGGGCTTACCTCCTCACCGCGTTGACTACCTGCCAATGGCGGATCGACCGAACATCGTTTGGCCAAACGGAGCTCAGGTTGCATTGTGGATCGCCCCCAACGTCGAACACTACGAATATCTTCCGCCCCGGGATCCGCGTCGCAATCCCTGGCCTCGATCGCCCCATCCCGATGTACAGGGCTACTCCTACCGTGACTATGGGAACCGGGTCGGCTTTTGGCGAATGCTCGAAGTGCTCGACCAATACAACGTTCGCTGCACAGCTTCTACAAACCTCGCAGTGTTCGACCATTATCCCGACATTGGTAAATCGATGGCAGACCGGGGTTGGGAGATCATGAGTCACGGCATTTACAACACCCGATATCTGTCTTCGATGACCGAAGACGATGAACGCGACTTTTATCAAGATTGCATCGACGCGCTGCATCGCCACACCGGTCAAAGACTTCGCGGCATGCTTGGACCGGCGGTCTCCAACAGCGTGCGGACACCGGACCTGATGGCTGAAGCTGGTCTCACGTATCACGCCGATTGGTTGCATGACGATCAGCCTGTCCCCATCAAGGTCGAGGCTGGCTGTTTAGTTTCTGTTCCATACAGCATCGAATTAAACGACGTTCCGGTCTTCCTTCACCATTACGACACCGCCGAGTTTGTCGAAATGGTAAAAGCCCAATTTGACACTCTCTATTCAGAAGGCGCCACCTCGGGGCGTGTCATGGCCTTAGCACTTCACCCGTATCTCATGGGCATGCCTCATCGCGTCGATGCCCTTGACGAGATGTTGGATTACCTACTTGGTCACGAACTGGTGTGGCAAACAACCGCTGCGGAGATCGCCGATCATTTCATCGAACACCACTACAACGATTTTGTTGCACATGCAGCCTCCATACAGGGGGACGATTGATGCCCGCTGATCGCTCCCCTGGCATGGATCACCCTCATTACCAGTATTCGCCAATTCCAACCAGACCGAAATTGATGTGGCCGGACGAAAAACCTTTAGCTGTGGGGGCTTTGGTGCTGCTCGAGCATTATGAATGGGATCCCCCAGAGGATGCTTACAGTTTAAGAAACGCAAGCGGTGGGCTGATCAAATTACCTGCTCCCGATTACGTTCAATTGACTCACCGAGAATACGGTCACCGAGTCGGCGTTTTTCGTTTACTCGATGCCCTAGACCGGCACGGAATTCCCGTCACCGTCGCCGTAGATGCGTTAACTGCCATCCATTATCCCTGGCTCATGCACCACATCCTTGAACGGAATTGCGAAATCGTCGGCCACGGGATTTCCGCCAGCAGGCTGGTTACATCCAAAATGGATCGCGACGTCGAGGCGGAAGTAATTGCCAGCTCTCTTGACACGCTTGAAGAGGTCAGCGGGGCTCGTCCCATCGGATGGTTTTCGCCCGAGGGTGTCGAGTCCCCTCAAACGCCTGAGCTATTAGCGTCAGCTGGAATTAAGTATGTGTGCGATTGGCCGAACGATGAGCAGCCGTACACCATGACCACCGCCAGCGGCAATCTGACCTCTCTTCCTCTGTTTTTGGAGATTGATGATGAATTTGCTCTGTGGCATCGACGCGCCAGTCTCTCTAGCTGGGAAAACATGATCGTTTCGGCCGCTTATCGCCTGCATAAAGACGGCCATCATTCGGCTCGTCACATGATGTTGACATTGAGGCCTTGGCTCACTGGACAGCCATTTCGTATTAGCGCACTCGATCGGGCATTAACTCAGATAATGCGTTTGGATGGGCTATGGCCGGTTACCGGAGGCGACCTCGTTGCCGCCTTCAACAACGTTGACCAGTGAGTTACCGCCGCCAAGCACCAGGTGGAGGTTCCGACAATCCGAGATGATCACGCAATGTGTTCCCCGAGTATTCAGTTCGGAAAAGGCCTCGGCGTTGAAGTTCTGGAACGACAAGTTCAACAAAGTCCTCGAAAGCTCCCGGCATGTGGGTACCCGCTATCACGAAACCGTCGCATGCGGGAGTCGTAAACCATTCCTCGAAATAATCTGCTAATTCGTTAGGACCACCCACTACTGGGTGAGCCAGTCGTCCCCGCCCAGAGATCCTCACAAAGTCGCGGAGGGTCGGATTTTCTTTACCGGTTGCTTCGAGGACTTGGTTTCGAATTCCTTGAATTCCCGTCATGGCGTCGACGTCTTCAGGGGCAAGAGGTTCGTCAAGTTCTCTGTTGGAGAAGTCGAAATTCAGTCCCTCTGAGAGTAGTGAGAGGTCGTCGACGAGGTTCGGTAGGAGGTCATAAGCCGCCTGTCTATCCTCAGCCTCGGAGAGGGTGCGGCCAACTACCGGGAACGTCAAGTTCGCTATTTTGACCTGGTCGGGGTCCCGGCCCGCGGCGACGACAGCTGCTTTTACCGCCTCATAGTTTTCGGTCGCTCGAGGCAGGCTGGGGTTCGCCATGAACAGAAGCTCACCCCAACGAGCAGCGAACTCTACGCCCCTGCCGCTTTGACCCGCCTGGATGATTACTGGGTGTCCTTGGGGTGTGCGCGGCACCGTGAAGGGTCCGCGTGAACGGTAGTGCTCCCCTTCGTGGTCGAGTCGGTGCACTTTGTCTCCGTGGGCGTATACGCCAGACGCGCGGTCGGCGATGATCGCGTCGGCTTCCCAGGTGTCCCAGTGGCCGTGAACGACCTCCATAAACTCGTCGGCTCGGTCGTAACGTTCGTCATGGGGAGGGGCTTCAAGTAGTCCCATGTTGCGCGCCTCGTTGTCGTTGACCGAAGTCACGACGTTCCAAGCAGCTCTGCCTCCGGTCATGTGGTCAAGGGTGGAGAACACCCGAGCGACATGGAAGGGTGGAAAATACGTCGTCGAATAGGTCGCACCCAATCCGAGCTTCGTTGTGACCATCCCCATAGTTGTCAAAACTGTGACCGGGTCAAGCTTCAGGCATCGGATGCCGTGTTCCACAGTGTGAACGTGGTCGCCGCCATACATGTCCGGCATGGCGAGCCGATCATCAAAAAAACCGAGGTCAAACAGACCTTTCTCAAGGACCTGAGCGACGTGCCGATAAAAATCGACATTGGTGACGTCGTGACGGGCGTCTGGATGGCGCCAAGCCGCAGGGATAGTTGTGCAGTTTTGTGCCTGAAGAAACCCAACCAGGGAGATCTGCCTCTTTGGGTTCACGACAATCGAGACTTGACCAAGTCGGCGACAACTCGTCCTTCCGCCCGACCGGCGACTTCTCCGTTGACTGCCTTCATGGCCTCACCCATATCTGCCATCGTCGAGTAGCCGCCTTCAGCCATTACACGTTCAACGATTTCCACTAACGCGTTTTCCGGTAGTTGTTGCGGGAGGTATTGCTCCAGAACCGATAGTTCAGCTCGTTCGTCTGCTGCTTTTTCTGCTCGATCGCCCTGTTCGAACGCTTCTGCTGCTTCAACCCTCCGTTTTGCTTGAGCAGCGATTACTTTCTGAATCTGCTTGTCGTCGAGGGTCGTCGCCGCAGATCCTGCTACCTCGGCTTCCTGAACAGCAGCGACAACTGATCTCAGTGTTGAAACCGTGAGCTTGTCCTTAGCTTTCATCGCCTCCGTCAGGTCGGCTCGGATGTCGTCTAACAGGCCCATGTGCCCGTGGGGTGTCGTTCCACGTCGTCACTGGGGACAGTATCGGGATGGTGATTGAGGGCTAATTCCGATGAGGGGTCGCCTGCGATTCTGGTGTGCCACATGCGCCGTGGTTCTGTCATGTCGAAGGGGGTGCCGCGATGTTGTAGCCGTCGGTTGTCCCAGAGAACGGCGTCTCCTACGTCCCATTGGTGATGATATGTGCGGGGCGGTTGACACGCCCAGTCGTTGAGATCGTCGAGAAGTGATTCGGACTCAGCGGGGTCCATACCCACGATGTCGTGGGCATGGCGACCGATTAAGAGACTTGGTCGCTCCGTAATTGGGTGAATTTTTATGAGAGGTCGCAGCGAAACCTCCATGTCGTGATAGCCGTAAAGGTTGTACGTGCCGTCTTCGTTTTGTTCGTCTGGCAAATTGCCCGCTCGACCTTGGCTGTAATACAACGAGTGGTAGGCCGTAAGGTCCGCTAGTCGCTCCCGGGTTTCGGCATCGAGTTCTTCATATGCGGATCGCATGTCGGCCCAACCTGTAGCCGCACCTGAGCTTGGAACGATCTCGGCGGAGAAGACGGCGCCCTTTGCCTGCACGGGCATATAAGTGCTGTCGATATGCCAGCCTTCGTTGCCTCGCAACGATTTAACGACTTCGTCGTCGTTTTCATGGTGCACTTTGCCGTCTTTGCCAATGTTTGAGAGGGCCGCGCGCGAGAACTCTAAATCGCCGAATCGGCGCGCAAACGCGTCTTGGCCTTCGGCGCTCAAAAACGCGCCTGGGAAAACGAGTAACGCCCTTTCGATCCATAGGTCGTATAACTCGCGCCACTCGGCGTCGTCAATTGTTTCGAGATCGATGTCTGTGACTACCGAACCAAAAGTTGCTTCTGTGAGGTGCTCCACTTTCATTGTTGCAATGGGTCCTTCTTGGTGACGATGTCTCAAGCGTAGCGAGCCTGTAAGGAGCTGCGCTGTACGCGAGACTGCACCCGTGGCTGACGGCGTTATTTTCGATCTCTCGCTGCGGCGGCGCTTGCAGGCAAACCTGGATCAACACCGAGTGCGCGAGCACCTTGATAAAGGCTTAACCCAGGCTGCTGTTTGTGTAGTCGTTCTTGACAGCGACGCCGTTGTTCACGGCGGTGATCCTTTGGCGAGTGACGAGTCGACCTCAAATCGTAAGCGCCTGCTGGCCGACATTCCCGAAACGCCGACTGGTTTCGAGTTGACCGGAAGTGTCGAAGGAACAGCCGGTGGTGCCGCTGTACTACTTACGCGGCGCGGATCGAGACTTAAGGATCATCCGGGCCAATGGGCTCTTCCCGGCGGCCGGGTGGACTCGGGAGAAACTCCCCTTCAGGCGGCCATGCGCGAGGCGTCTGAAGAAGTCGGTCTAGATCTAACTTCGGACAATCTCCTTGGTCGTTTAGATGATTATCCCACTCGGTCCGGCTACGTCATCAGCCCCTTCGTGTTTTGGGTCGATGGTGACACCGAACCGGTGGCGAATCCCGCGGAGGTGGCATCTATTCATCGAATTTCGATTCGCGAATTAACTCGATCTGACTCGCCGCGTTTCGTGAAGATTCCGGAAAGTGATCGTCCAGTTGTTCAACTACCGGTCGGTGGGGATTTGATCCACGCTCCCACCGGGGCGGTTCTGTACCAGTTCCGAGCAGTCGCGTTCGACGGGGACGACGTTCGGGTCGACGAGTTGGAACAACCTGTTTTTGCGTGGCGTTGAAATTAGATGTCGAGAACTTAGTCAACCGTGAACCGACATCGACGAATCTGGATTGATCGTTCGGGTACGGCGGAAATTTCCCATGTCGATCTTCAAGCCCGTGTGAGGGCCGGTGACCAACACTGGGTCTGAATCATGATCGTGTCCACCTTCGACCGCATCTATGAGTTCAGACATGCAATATCCCGCGATCGCGGCATTCTTGAACTGGTTGCCGCTGGTTCCGATTGCCACATAGAACCCGTCGATACACGTTCTGTCGTATATCGGTATCCAGTCATCGGAAACGTCATAGACCCCAACAATTCCGCGCTTTTGGTGGGGAATACCGACGCTGGGTAGCCGGCGGTTGAGTCTCAAAACCTGCGCCTCCCATTGATTGAGGTCTATCTGCCCTTGATGATCAGGGTCCACCCAGTGCAGCGGATCGCAATCAGGCTCAGTGCTCCCGACCAGAATGTTGTCGCCCACATCAGGTCTGACATATATGCCGTTGTCGTCGTCGGCGATACTGAATCCACGATTTTCAAAATCGAGTCCGTCTGGGCTCGGTACGTGGTGGACCTCTTGACGCAGCGGAGTGGTATGGATGGACATGTCGTCCATGGCTCCTGCCATTTCGTTAATTACTCGGCTGTGTGGCCCGGCAGCGTTGACCACGATCGGAGCGGAGATCGCGCTCCCATCGTTTAAGCGAACACCGACAACTCTTTCCTCGTCTCGGTGGATCGAAGTGACTTCGGTGTTGAAGCGAAATTCGCATCCCAGTGTTCCGGCAGCCTTATGAAGGTTTTGTGCCGCTAGTTGAGGGTCACTTACATAGCCGGCCTCGGGAGTGAAGAGTCCCCCTTCAAGAAATTCGCTGGGTTCATCCCAGAATTCGTCGTCGTCAGGCCGTTTTGGTGGTCCGAATTTACGTAGATCCAACTCGGGAAGGTGCGCTTGGAACGCCTCCAGATCCCAGTTTTCGTAGCGGACGCCAATTGAATCGAAATGCGGAACCACCTTGAGGTGATGGCCTCCGATGGTTTTGAGGGTCACCATTCCGCATTGTCGGAACTTTGTCAGGTCTGCTCCGTCGCTTAATTGAACGTGGTCTGCCCAATTCTCCCAATAACGCAAACCCTCGTACGACATGGCCACACCCGGATACGTCGAGTAGGTGAAGCGCACAATCGCAGAAGAAAAGCTTGTTGAACCCAACCCGGCGCCGCCGTTGCGGTCAACGGTGAGCGTCCGCAACTTTCGCCGACCGAGCTCGTAGGTGATCGATGAGCCGATAACGCCTGAACCGATGATCACCGCGTCATAGGTTGTCTCGGTCATCGTTACAGTTTCACATCATTTAGATCGAGGGTCGAAAGTTTTTCATCCGATGCGAAGAGGCTTCTCTATCGCTCCGCTCAACACTTCGGGTTCGCCGTCGGTGACGTGGACGTCATCTTCTATCCGGATACCGCCAAAACCTCGTAGGGGGTCAACTGATTCCCACACCACCTCAGTTGCGAATTGTTGACGGATGACCGGGTCGGTGAGCAGCGAATCAATAAAATAAATGCCCGGCTCGACACTGGTAATCATTCCGACTTCGAGAGGTCTATCGGTGCGTAAGTAGCGCGACTGGGGGTGAGAACCAGGTTCTCGGCCTGGCGGGTAGCCGCCCGCGTCGTGAACGGTAAGTCCGATGAGGTGACCGAGCCCGTGGGGGTAAAAGAGGGCTACAGCTCCCGATGCGATCAAAGCATCGACCTCGCCGCGCAAAAGTCCTAGTTCGATGAGACCTGCGCCGATCACGCGCGCTGAATCGAGATGCACTTCGCGCCATTCCTGGCCCGGTCGGCAACGGTCGATCGCTAGTTCTTGGGCACGCTGCACTACCTGCCATAGGAACATTTGAACGTCCGTGGGTTCCGCGCCGACGACCATGGTCCGGGTGACGTCGCTCGCGTATCCACCAAACTCTCCTCCTGCGTCGATGAGCAGCAACTCGCCTTTTTCAAGGGTGCGAGTTGTTGGATTCAAACTGTCGTCTTGTCCGTAGAAGTAATGCAAGTAGGCCGCGTTCGGTCCGCTGGCCACAATGCTTGGGTACGCGGTTCGCACAGCTCCGGCGCGAAAAAATTCGGCTTCGATACCTATCTGGATTTCGCGCTCTGTCATGCCCGCAGCGACGTTGTCATAAACCCACGAAAATCCCGCTTCGCTAGTGGCTGCAGCGAATTTCAAAGCGGAAAGTTCCAGCTCGTCTTTTCGTAATCGGGTCTCAGCAATTCCAGATTCAATCTTCAGGTCATTGTGGCTTTCGATGAGTGGCTGTTGTTCGCGCTTTTTCAACCATTCATCGAGTTCTGTTGTTGGCAGTCCGATCTCATTTGCGGGTTGATGCCACACCATCTCGTCTGCCGTCGATCGCGGCCCAAATAGCTGCCATCGCTGATCCTTCGCGTCATATGCCAAAACCGCGTCCGCTACTCCGTAGCCGGCTAAATACGCGAAATCGGGGTGTGGTCGAAATTCGTATTGGAGGTCGCTTCCCGCAATTGGTACGAGGGAACCGGAACGAATTAAAACCACTTCCGAGTCGAGACTCCAGTGGTCGGCGACACGTTGGCGGCGACTTTCGATGAGTTCGTCGCTGTCGCTGCTGGCCATGGGTGCAATCTACTAGGACGACACCGGCTAACTCGCCGTGTCATTGTGTTGTCATGAGTACGTTGATTACTGGTGGCACCGGGTTTATTGGCGCTGAAATTGCCCGAATGCTTGTCGACAGCGATGAAGAAGTTCATGTTGCGCACAGGTCCGGAAATCTTGGTCGACTAGAGGGGGTCGCCGACCGCGTTCAGCTTCACCAGTTCGATTTGTCAGTTCCGGGGAGTGCATCATCACTATTGTCTGAAGTTGCCCCCAAACGGCTATTTCACTTTGGTGCCATTCTGACCGCCCCAGGTGAAGACGACCCGCAAGCTTTGCTGCGAGCCAACGCTGCAGGGTTTATCGAAATTATTGAGGCGGCCCGTTTGGCAGGAACGGCGCAAATGATTTTCGCAAGTTCCATCGGAACCTATGGTCGTGACATTGGCGGAGGAGTCATCGATGATTTGACCCTTCAGCGTCCCAGAAGTGTCTACGGGGTGACGAAAGTCTTAGGTGAGAACCTGGGAGCTTACTATCGCCAAAAATACGGACTGGATTTCCGAGGTCTGCGATACCCGTCCATCGTCGGACCTGGTGTTACCACTTGGAGCGTGGCGCAATACACGAGTTGGATGATCGAGAAACCAGCTTTGGGGGAACCATTCGATGTGTGGGTGCCACCCGATGCTGTGGTAGCGATTCTGCATTATCACGATGCCGCCCGAGCCGCTATCGAACTGTCCGATGCGCCAAATGACTTGATTAGGTCGATCAACTATTTGGTCGATGGAGTTCGCCCGACTCCCACCGCAGGTGAATTGGCCGATGTAGTGCGTTCGAGGATTCCCGCCGCTGAAATCAATTTCTCCCCACCCGAGGACGCCGTACCTGGTTCGGTTCGCATAGATGACAGCGCGGCACGCGAAGAGTGGGGGTGGCGTCCGAACTTCGACACAGAGGGAATGGTTGACGCCATTATTGCCGAAGTATCGCAGGCCTAGCTACGTCGTAACTCTGACCACGGAAGTTCTCGCTGGTCTTTCTCCCCGGGCTCGCGTGGTAACCCATGGACTCTTTCGGCCACGATGTTCCGCTGCACTTCGTCGCTTCCGCCCGCAATGGATTGAGCCGGAGTGAACATCGAGTAGGCGTGGAAAAGCCCGCCAGCGGGTGCATCTTCTCCGTAGAGCATGCCGTAGGGTCCCATTGCGTTTAACCCTAAGTCTCGGATTCGTCGACCCATTTCTGAGCCGAGAAGCTTAAGCGTGGAAACTTCGGGGCCAGGCTGACCACCTGATTTCAGGCTCGTGGCAGCACGCATACCCGACCATTTGGAGTTGCGGCGCATTTCGATGAGTTGCGCCATTTTTTGGCGCGCAACAGGCTCGTTGAGCGCGTTGAACTGGTTGGTGACATCTTCAAGCACCCTCGTCACTCCACCGCTCAGGGCAAGTGAAAACCCGTCAATTTTCGAGGCGAGCCCTGATCTGTGTTCTTCGACAGTCATTTCGAGGTCAACCGAACCGAAGGCGGCGGTGTCTCCCATGCCCGGGTTATCGGGGTTTCGTTCATGTGACAGCGTGGTCATCGCGACGCGCCAACCATCGCCAAGGTCTCCTAAACGATCACTGTCTGCGACGCGCGCATCATTGAGGAAAACCTCGTTGAACGCGGCGTCGCCGGTCATCTCGCGCAGGGGTCGAACGTCAACCCCTTGTTGTTGCATATCTATGAGGAAATAGGTGATCCCGCGATGTTTGGGCTGTTCTGGGTCGGTTCTGGCGATGAGGATGCCGTACTTGGCCCACTGCGCGCCGGAGTTCCAGACTTTTTGTCCGTTGATCACCCACTCATCGCCGTCACGAACGGCACGAGTACCTAATCCAGCCATGTCTGACCATGCGCGAGGCTCAGAAAACAACTGGCACCAAAGGTCCTGTCCCTTCACTATTCGTGGCAGGTATTTTTCCTGTTGCGCTGGAGTTCCGTAATGCATGATCGTAGGGGCAGCTAAAAAGGTTGCTACGCCATTGGGGGGCCCGAATGCTCCTACGTCTCGACGTGCTTGGAGCGCAGCTCTGGCTGCGATAGCTGGAAGTGCTCGCCCGCCGAACCCTTGTGGCCATGATGGGAAGGCCCATCCTGAATCCGCAAGAATGTTCCACCAGTGACCGAGCGGGAGTTGCGGGTCCCAGTTCTGTTCGTACCACTTTGTTGCGTCGTTTCGAACAGTTTGAGGGGTTATGGCATTCATCTCATCATCTTCGCGCTAAGGGGAACGCTTAGTCGGCCCATAAGGTCAGGGATGTGTCAAAAGGGAAAAACAGCCCCTTGTCCTTGCAATGGTGGTTTGAGGATAGGGCCACCGGGAAAATTGTGGTCGCCCAGCGCCCCAATCTGCTCATTGGCGCCTGCATCGTCGGCTTGGTTGCTACAAAGTTCTTCGGTTCTAACTCCGGAGTATTGATAGCCAGCAAATCCTTGTGGTTGTTGTGGTCGGCCGACGAATTGTTGCGTGGCGTTAATCCCTGGCGAAGATCGCTCGGTGTGTTCGTCGGCGCAGTAACAATTCTTGTTTAGTGCCCACCCAGACGCGATTTGAGAGACGTCGAACTAGGGTCGCTGTTGGACGATCGGTCTTCATGGGGGACGTAATGGGTGCAGAGCGCTCTGCAGAGGTTATTCGGACATATTTGGGCGAAGTGCTCGCTAAAAGACGATTCGAGTTAATCCCAGATTTTGTTGATGATGAAATGCTCGATCACGCGACTGGCATGCGGGGACCAGAAGCTCTTCACGCTCACGCGAGCGGGTTTTGTGAAAACATCCCGGGCGTAGAAATCGAAATTGAAGACATTTTTGCGACTGAAGACGCTGCTTTCGGCATCTGGAATTGGACCGGTGAACCCGTTCAATCGATGGGGACTTCGTCTAGCGGGAACCCTGTGTTTCCGCGTCGCGTTCTAAGCGTTTTTCGCCTTCGCGGCGGGATGTTGATCGACTACGAAGCCTTTGTAGACGCTGGCCAGCTACGGGCTCAGATTGCCGCTACCTAGGACAAGTTGTGGGCCTCGATGCCGTGGCGACACCTCTCAAACTCAACAATCAGGTAACACTGTTTGGGAACAGAACGTCTTTGCGAGTGTTTCTTATCTAACTCTCATAAAGATCTCATCTTTGGTTCAGGTTCATTGGAGAAGTTTTCAGGTGACAGGCAACCCACACCTAGGAGTTCAATAATGATTCGACGTTCAACAATGAAATGGGCCGCCCCCGTCGTTCTGGCTGGCGCGGTGATCGCGGGGGGATCCGCAGCGCTTGTTGCTGCACCATGGAGCGACAACGATAAAGGCGAAGCAACGGAGGGTTCTTTCCGACCCAAACCCGCCGGGGTGGACATGGAAGCCCGTAAAGCTGAGATGGAACAGCGTTTAGCCAGCAGAGTCGAGTCCGGCGAGATCACACAAGCCGAGGCCGATGACATTCGGGCCAAGATGGCAGAACGCAAACCCAAGTTCAAACAACCAGGCAAACGGTAAGGGTTGAAGATTCTTCCTCTTTGTTCATTAACACGATTCCCGAAGCCGCAGTTGGTGCTTCGGGAGTCTGTTATTTTTGGGGTGCGGTGCTCCTAGCCAGAGCTCGCGTCTTCTTCGGAGACGACGACCCAACTTCCCATGGGAATCATGTCGAATGACGACAAGTACAGGGTCGCAGGCCGTTCAGGGCTGCCGACTTCTATCCGGAAAACCAGCCGACGGGCAACGCGGGTCAGCCATCGCTCCTTGTTGACCGGGTCGGGTCGGTCAACTCCTCGTTCCGATGGCGACGAGCTTGATGCGGGTGGCGCCTCCAGCATGTATTCAACTTAGCAAACGTTTAATAGGGCCACGCGCCATCGGCTCCGATCGTCAACTTGAGTGACGTTGTTCCTCTTCGGCGTTACTCCCAATTAACCAGCGTGGAAGCCGGTGAAAACCACGGCTACACGGACGAACTGGTTTACGAGGCGTACAAGCTCAAGGTCGTTCCCTAAGAAATCTCCGTTTGCTATGGCGCGTTTTCACCCCACCTCTTTATTTCTCCACTCCTACCATGGCGGCATGGACCAGGATCGAGCGACCGCCGCTCATGTAGCAGGCCACGCCGTGGTCGGTGAACTCATGGGCTTCGAGTGTTTGGGTCTCACCATTCGTTGGACAGAACAACACCTTGGTGTCTGTCGATGGCCGGCTATGCCTCAAGCTGTTTTTCAACAATTGCAATTTCAAAGCTACGCACCAGCCGATCCTGAATTCGAGGAAATCAAACGATGGGTGGTCGGCAGGATCAAGTCATATCTGGCGGGTGGTTTGGCCGAGAGCAGAGTTACGGGTGAATACAACGTCGCCTGGATGACCACCGATCTGAACATGATCAGCGTCATCACCCGCAACGTATTCGGAGCAAGGGGTCCTGACTTTGACGAAGAGCTCACTAGCGAGATCTACTACGACATTGATCTCGGCGTGGAGATTGAAGACTTAACACGTGTCGTGTTGCGTGCGCGGCAAAGGTGGGACGACGACGTGCAGGCCATATTGAACCGGCAGTTGCGTTGGGTGGATCAGGTCACCGATCTCGTTTTGGAACACAAAACGATCAGCGGAAACCAAATGCGATCTGTGAGGCCCTTCGAATGATCGAAAGATGCAACGACTAATTGGGCTTAGGATCGTGCGATGAATAGTTCTACGAACTCCTTAACGCTCGAGTTGCCAGACGTTGACACCTGGGGACTAGCAGGGAAAGTGGTTTTAATCACGGGTGGTGCTTCGGGGATCGGGGCGGCGACTGCGCGTCTAGCAGCGGCAGATGGCGCCCACGTCCTTATATGTGACCTTGCTGAAAGCGGCGGTGACGAAATAGCCGATGCGACCGGCGGGGAGTTCATTCCTCTGGATGTGACATCACCTGAGAATTGGGCTGTGGCTGTCGAAAACGTCGACCAACTTGATATTGCAATTCTGAATGCCGGGGTCGAATTTCGAGATCCAGCAGACTTCAATAGAACACCGGACGACCCTGGTGAATGGAACCTTGAGCGATATATGGGAACGCGGGGGGTGAACATCGACGGGGTGGCTTTCGGTTTGCATGCTCTGGTGCCGGTATTGGACCGGTTGGGCGGAGGCGCGATTACCGCTACGGCGAGCCTTGCTGGACTCATTCCATGGTCACCGGACCCGGTGTACAGCATGACCAAGTGGGCGGTAGTCGGCTTGGTTCGAGCCGCGACGACGTCCTTGCGGCGAAAGAACATCACCATTAACGCGGTGTGCCCTGGGGGCGTTGCAACGCCAATGACTCGGGTGTTTGACGGATCTGTTCCCCAGGGAATGGCCGATCCCCGACATATCGCCACCGCTCATTTAGGGATCGCAACTTCAGGGCATTCGGGACGCGTAATTAAAGCTGTCGTTGGTTATCCGCACGCGGCCCACCAATTTGCTGAAGTGACTAATACCTTCTAAGCCGCATCGTTCACTCCGCTCGGGCGAGCAGGCAATAACCTTTGGCCATGTCTACTGCTGAGCACATGAGCGACGTTGAGGCGCACGCCGCCATCACTGACACGATTCTCAACTACGCAGAGTACGTGGACGGCGGCGAGATTGAGCTCTGGGCTGGTTTGTTCTGTCAGGACGCCATTTTTGATGAAGGCACTGTCGTGACCGGTCGTCCAGCCATCCAGGCGCTGCTACCGAAACTTCTTCGACTATTCACGGCAACGTCTCACCACATCAGCAATATCCGGATAGAGCGGACCGCGCCGCACCTCGCGCATGGGACCTCGTATGTGTATGCATGGCATCGAAAGCTTGATGGCACCGTTTTCGAGTTTTGGGGTCGGTATGTGGATGCGTTCGCAATCGAAGATGGTGTGTGGCGGTTCGCTTCGCGAAAAGTGGAGCAGTTTGGTGCAACTGGACTCGAGATCGACATTGACCGGGTACCTCGTCGCGATCCGAACAGTTCCTAGATCACTTTTACCCGGGGGCTGTTTCTCGCCACAGATAGTTCCAATAGCTGTTACCGGTGGGGACCGTGACGCTCGATATACGACATTTCTCCGACCCAGTTGTGGTCGCCCATTGACCTAAACGTTCTTTTGTGGATTAACCAACATCCGTCGGACCTTGTGAGCTCGTCGCTGTACCTTCCGAAGATCCAGGCGTCTGGTTTGTGGTCATGAAATTCGTGCCACGCGTTGACGTAGGAGAAGGCCAGCGCTTCGTCGTTGGTTGGAAAAGACACTTCTGCATTTGAAACAAAGTGAGCGGATTTTGCGTAAAGGCGGTCGGTTCCAATAGTGAAAAACTTTGTTGCCGCTGTCCGGCCTTCGACAATTGGGAATTGTTCCCCGTAATCGAGATAACAGTCATCGGTGAAAAGACTGACGACGTCTTCGGGGCGATTGTCGTCAATAGCGCGACAGTACGCGGCCAACAAATCGACAATGTCTTGTCTATCGGATAGTTCGCTAAGTGAATAAGCCATGGCTAGCTAGTTTGCTCCAATCAAGTCGGGAATCCCATCTAGGGCTCCTCACGGTCTGGTTTTGGTTCCTGCGCGGGTTCCCGAGGTAGACCGAGGGCCCGTTCGCCAATGATGTTTCGCTGTATTTCGTCGGTGCCTCCAGCTATAGACATTCCCGCTGCAAAAAGAGCGGACTTTAGGAAATGCCCGTCGTCGACAGCGTCTCCGCCCGCGAATTGTGACGCGGGGCCAGAAAGAAAGCCCAGATCGCGAAGCTCTCGACATAGGGCTGAATTCAGTAGTTTGCCTACTGAGGGGTGGAGTTCGCGGCGCCCATTGAGATCCAAGACTGTGCGGTGAATCTTTGCTTTGGTAACCGAGTCTCGAAGGACTCGATTTTCGTCCGATACAAGTTGGTCGATGAGACTGAGGGTGACGTCGTCTTTGACTGAACCGGTTGCGTAGAAAAATCCGGAGGTGGCGCCTCCTTTTTCTTGATCTTGCTGCACCTGACCGACCGCAGCGTTGAGGTCAACCTGGTTGATTACGTCACCGCCACCGTCGTGACCTACGGCGTCGGCGTCTCTTTCATGTTGAAGCATGGTCATCGCGACCCTCCAACCGTCACCTAGTTCGCCGATGACGTCTTGGTGGTCTACTTCAGCGTTGGTTAAGAACACTTGGTTGAATTCTTCGTCTCCTGTCATGTCTCTGAGGGGAGACACCGAAACTCCAGGTTGTTGCATATCGATGATGAAAAAGGAGATCCCTGCGTGACGGCCTGCCTGGGGATCAGTTCGCGCCATGAGGACGGCCCTTCTGGAGGCATGTCCACCTGTGGTCCAAACTTTGGAACCATTGATGATCCAACGTTCCCCATCTCGTTCAGCCAGTGTCGTTAAACCGGCTAAATCAGATCCCGCGTCGGGTTCGCTAAATAGCTGACACCACATCTCTTGGCCAGTCGCGATGGATTCGAGGTACCGGTTCAGGAGCAGGTCGCTGCCGTGCTCCATGAGTGTTGGGGCGACCAGGGTCACGCCCACGTCGTTAGGAACTCCAAAAGCGCCGACGGATGTCCGGGCACGTTCAACGTCCATATGTTCTTGGTGGTTAAAACCTTTGCCGAAGCGCCCAACTGGCCAATGGGGATAGCCCCAACCCGATTCTGCTAGTAATCGCCACCAGTCGGCTACCGACATTGATGGATCCCAGTTGGCGTCAAACCAGTCCCGTGCTTGTTGATATACCAACTTGATGCACCCCCATCTTCGGGGCTGGCGCGCCACGATTCTCGCTGAACAACAGCCGAACCTAGGGCATGGTCGATGGTCGGCGCTATGAAAGCCCTGGGAACTAGCTGTGGGCGCTGAGCTTTCGGTTGGGCCGGTTTGTCGGTCAGGGCGATGGCGTTTATGTAGTTTCTAAGGTCTGACGCATCTCGGTGCCGATTACCTCGAAGCCGAGTTTTTCGTAGAAGCCACGGTTGCCTTCGGTGGATGGCACGAGGTACAGACCGATTTCTGCGCAGCCGCGTCGTTGCGCATCTTCAATAGTTCGCTGGACCAGGATTCGACCCAAATTGAGACCTCTGGCCGACTCGTCGACAATTAGCTCCTCAAGTTCGCAGTATTCGCCGCCGTAGCGAATGGTGATGTTGTAGGACACGGTCGCGATGCCGATAATCCCGTCGTCGTTTTCGGCGATGATGACCGCGCCGCGCTCGCCTTGAAGATGTGATGTGTACACCTCGTCCCATTGAGGGTTGGTTGCCTCGCCTGTTAGTTGTTCGATCAGCTCGAAGACTCGTGACTGATCGCTTACCGTCGCCGGTCGGGTACGTACGCCATTCGGGTGTTGTTGAATATCCATCAGGGTGTCTGAAATTTCGGTGAATAGATGTCGTGGGACCCAAACTGATTGCGTTTCACTGGGTCACCGGTTTCAACGTAGTGGGCTACGCCTCGCACGACCGCGTCAAGGTATGGCGGGATGGCCGCGCGAATTACTGTTTCCTCATAACGTTGGCGCTCTACAGGCTGCACGTCGGAACGTACGTAGGAAATGACGTTGATACCGAATTGGGACGATGTGGCGCTCGTGGGATCAATCCACCACTTAGCCACCGCAGTTGGGCCACGCGGTGGGCCGACAATAAGGTCGTAGCCGCTTCCCTCTCGCCAGTCGAGTACATCGCGTTGGTAGTGCACTCCGCTGTAGTAATGGACGTGGTCGCGACCTTCGGGGCCTGGCCAACGCTCAACTGCGTTCGCGGCACAAAAGGGATGCACGTTGGTGAGGTTGCCTGTCGCGCTGATCGCGGCCCAAACGTCAGACGCCGGAGCCGCGATGACGCAAGTGGCTTCGATAGGTGTTGTCGGTTCCATATTTCGCGCTGCGAACGTCGCTTGAAACTCATTCATCGGACCCCCCAGCGCGTCTCAACGACCCACAGTTCGACACTACCGCACGATGCGGATCGGTCATCTGGACGCAAAGGCGGGACGTGTCATTGTGTCCGGTCCAGCAAATCCACGATCGCCTTGACACATTGATCGGGTTGATGCTCTTGGATGAAGTGACCCGCGTTCTCGATGATCACATGTGGTTGATTCGCTGCTCCAGGAACGCTTGAGGACATTAAACCCTGCAAAGGTCCGGTGACTGCGTCGTCGGATCCGAATGCGGTGGTAAGTGGCACTTGGCAGGTAGCCAAAAGCTGCCAGGTTTCCCGGCAGATCGGAGCGCTCGGATGAACGCTTGCGGTAGGGACGAGGAGCGGGAATTGTCGAGCTCCGGCAGCGTAGGCCTCCTCGGGGAATGGGGCGTCGTATGCCCTCTGTTCTTCGTCGGAAAGTTGAAATCCCGTCGAGTTAAGTGGAGAAGAGCTGCCGGCAACACAAACCGACGCCAGAAACGGTGAGACATCTTGGGAGAACTGTCGCCAAGTGGGGAAACCGTCGTCATCGTTCATGCGGATGTCGCGTCCAAGTGGCACACCGGTGTTGGATACGACCACACCCCGATAAGTTTGCGAATATCGGGCGATGTGACTTAAACCAAGCAAGCCACCCCAGTCCTGGCAAAACATGGTGATAGGTCCGAGCGGTGCGGCGTCCTCGATCGCTTCAATGGTTTCGGTGAGCCACCGAAGGTGTCGTCCATAGGTGTAGTCATCGCGCGAGGTCGGTTTGTCGGAACGGCCGAACCCCACCAGGTCAGGAACAACCACCCGGCAACCCGAACCCACAAGTGCAGGGATCATTTTGCGGTACAGGTAGCCCCAAGTCGGTTCACCGTGCAGCAAGAGAACAGTCGGCCCAACCCCCTCATCCGCATAATGCACTCGAAGCCCTTCACCTATGGTCACGTAACGGGGTTCGAACGGCCAATCGTGTAATGAGGCGAATCGCTCCTCGGGGGTCCGCAGGAATTCCAAACCGCTGGGCGAGGTCATGTTCTGGGGCATAGATAGGACACTAATCGTGTGAGAGATAGAGCTTTCTCAGAGTCGGGTTGAGATCTGTGTCGAATGATCGCCGAAGCGGCACGGCAGTTACAACTCAAGCACCTCCGGCGACCGCTCCCACAAAAGGTCGCCGTCGAAACTGAGCGTATAGTCGGGTTCGAATCTGATGATGACCCGCCCGGGGGAATCCAGATATTTGGAAAAAGCTTCAGCGCGCGGTCCTTCGCCCATCAAGAATTCTGAGAACTGCGGATAAAACCAGTCTTTGGTTGCGCGATCGCTCATTACGGTGCACGTTCCCTTGTAGGAGACCGTCTTGTTAGGACCCATGCGCGTTCCGGCGCTGGAGATGCATACCGAGGCACGAGGGAATCTTCGGATCGCCGAAATCCGCGCGCGGTGTTCGGCCGCGGTTAGCCACAGGTTGCCCTTATCGGGGAGGTATGACATCACCACTCCGAATGCCTCTCCCGAGAGGTTGGACCACATGAACACACATTCCCTTTGGGTGTGCACCAATTCGCTTTCTAGTTCTTCTGTCAGCGCGCATTCTTGTAGGTCTTCGTAATCACTGGACATGCGCTGAGGCTAGAGGGCTTTTGGGAAACTGTCTTCAGCAGACCTCAAGTTGTGTCAAGGTTGCTTCGTGATCATCATCGCTGGAACTATAGATTTCAAAGACAACGAAACCCGCGAGTTAGCCGTTCAACAAAGTGGAGCGCTTCAAGAAGCAACCCGACTTGACGAACCGGGATGTGAGGCCTACTACTTCGGGCCCGACCCCCTGGCTGATAACCGAATTCAGGTCTATGAGCTTTGGACCGACGAACAGTCACTCGGCGCACATTTTCAACATCCCAATTATCGTGCCATGCTCGCATTAATCAGCGAATTGGGGATCGTGGCAACGAGCACAGCAAAGTTCCGATGCGATCTGAGCGAACCGGTCTACGACGAAACTTTCACTCCTCGCGCTGACTTCTTCACCGGCCACGAGGCCCAGTGAGGGTCAGACTGTCAGGGCAGCGGTTGCAAGGATGATGTTTCGGGGTGACGATGAGTAAAGAAAGACTGTTGGAAGCGGCTCGACGCACTATTGCCCATGCCAAAGCGGAAACCGCCCCCCGCGCCAAAACCATTGTCCACGTACCTGCGTGGCATTACCTGGACCGTGACCGATGGCTGAACGAACTTCGCTCGCTGTTCCATAGATTTCCACTCGTCTTCGGTTTCAGTTGCGAGTTAGCCGAACGCTACTCATATCGGTCGACGGAAATTATGGGTGTTCCTGTCCTTGTCACTCGCGCAGCCGATGATGAACTGCGAGCCTTCGTAAATACGTGCAGCCACAGAGGGGCACGAGTCGTCGCTGAGGGCACCGGAACGGCTCGACGTTTCACCTGCCCGTATCACGCGTGGAGTTACGACAATTTGGGTCAGTTAGTGGGGATTTTCGACCACGATCAGTTCGGCGAAGTTGACATGAGTTGCAATGGCCTCACCGAATTACCGGTCTTGGAACACGCTGGTCTCATATTTGTCAGTCTCGACAGCCAAGGCACAAAAGATCTCGACCGTTACCTGTGCGGCTACGGGGAGATGCTCGATCATCTCGGTCTGGCAAATTGTTATTTCGCGGGACAACAGACCGTTGACGGGCCGAACTGGAAAATCGCCTACGACGGCTACCTCGACTTCTACCACCTGCCGATTTTGCACCGAGAAAGCTTCGGGCCTGACCTGTGCAACAAGGCCGTCTATGACGCTTGGGGTCCTCATCAACGGGTCAGCGCCCCCGATGCTTTAGCGCTTTCGCTGGATCAAAAACCCGAATCGGACTGGTCGATCGGAGCTCTCACGTCCGGTATCTGGACGATCTTTCCGCACGTCTCTATTGCCTCGTTCCCTGTGAATGGGCCAGATGACCGCGACGGCGGACGGATGTATATGGTGTCGCAACTCTTCCCTGGCGAAACTCCTGAAACGTCACGGACAACTCAAACCTTTTTGACGACGTTCGAACCGACTGAAGAGATCCGTCCTTTTGTTGAAGCTCAGCAACACTTTTTGCTTCGGGTGGTGCGCGATGAAGATTATGCGACGGGATTCCTACTTCAACGCGGCCTAGCGACCGGCGCGAAGGACTTCGTAATGTTCGGTCGGAACGAGGCCGGGGGGCAAAGATTTCACCAATGGATAGATCAACTTCTCGAAACTAAATCCGAGTCCGACGTGTTGGCGCTTATGGACAAGGCGCGTTATGAACCACAACCGTAATGAGTTGACGGTCCGATGAAACCTTTGACTGCATAGGTATGTTCCCTTCTGTCGTCCGCCTCGAGCACCGTTATCACCGAAACCGAGTTGCCGCGGGCACGCAAATCGGAGGGCACATAACTGTGCTGAAATAGTCTCAGCGATCAGCCCGAGGACTAACTGATGTCGAAGTACGAGAGATCTCTTCTATTAGGAGCTACTGCGGCCGACCCAAAACGAGCAGTACTGATTTGGAACGCCATCCGAAAGTATTTCGTGGAGGCAGGATTTCCTGTTGAGTACGCCCTGTTCTCAACCTACGACGCGATGTCGGCGGCGCTTCTTGGTGGGCACATCGATATCGCATGGAACGCTCCGATGGCGCACGCACAACTGCTTGAGCAGAACTCTGGGTGTCGCACATTGGCGATTCGTGACACAGATGAGGACGTCGGCAGTTTGCTCATTGTCCGTGGCGATAGCGATATCGAAACGATCGAAGATGTCCGCGGTCGAAGCCTCGCGTTGGGCGTACAAACCTCGAGTGAACTCTGGCTTTTGCCCGTTAAGCACCTCTTCGAAGACGGCCTCGATGTCAGAAACGAATGCTCCCTCGTCGAACTCGAAACAACTCAATATTCAGACCTGCAACATTGGGTGGATGACCGGACCATCTTTGAGGCAGTGCTCGACCATTCAGCTGACTGCGGAATCATTTTCGAACCTTGGTTGCAGCCCCTAATTCGTAAACACCGACTCGAACCTGATGACATACGAACGATTTGGCGAACTCGAAGCTACGCGCATTGCGCTTTTACCTCCAGCCCTACGCTCGATCAAAGTCGCGCCCAACAGTTCGTTGACCTCCTATTGGCGATGAGTTCCGATGATCCGGAGATTGCAGAAATGATGAAGATGGAACATTTAACGAAGTGGGTTCGCGCGACCGATGATGGTTGGTCGGACCTTCGCTCAGCCATCGTCGAAGCGGATCTCGTGGGGAAGATTTACTGAGCGCAATCTGGCCCGTAACGGAGATGATTCGGGTCAGCTAGTTGTTTGGGGCGCTTCAGGCCACCCGGGAACGCCTTCGTCGCGTTGCACTCCACATGAGTTGAGTAGTCCGCTGACAAGCCGGTACTGAAGAGCGGCCGCCATGAACTCCAAGATGTCCGAGTGAGAGAAAATTTGGGTGAGCTTTCCCCAAGTGGCATCGCTTACACAGTCATCGTCGTACAGATCGTCGACCATTTCTAGCAACGCTGTTTCTTCGGTGTTCCACTCGTATTGATCGATGGGTCGGGTCAGCCCGTAGATTTCTTCTTCGGTCAGTCCAACATCGAGGCCGAAGAGCGTGTGTTGGCCGAACTCGTACACGGATTGACAGTTCCATCCGATTCGCAAGATGACCATCTCCCGGAGGCGAGCGGGCACGTTTCCTTTAAAAAGCAACTTGCGAGAGAACCGACCCACTCCGGTTGAGATCATCTCGTTGTGGGCGAGGGTCGCTGTGACGTTGGCCGCGTTGGCCGGCGAGTTTTTCATCGCCTCTTTAGCTTGTTCGAGAACTTCGGGCAACGGCTCAAGTCGAGGTCGGTCGGGACGAATTTGGGACATAGCAGCAGTATGCCTTTTCCGAACACGCCGTGGGGTCGAACAGTCCGCAGACGTCTACGACGGGGATCTTGCCCGAAATCTGTGGGATCCGAGAAATACTGTGCCTATGTCGAAGCGATATTCGGTGAACGAACTCGTCAGTGAGGGTCGGGAAGTTCGTAGGCATTGGATCTGGGATGAAAAACTTCCTGAAGGTGGGGAACTCGACGAGCACGATAATTGTCGAGTGTGTGGGTTGCGTCATCCGAGTACGGCTCAGTCGTGGAGGGTGTCTCTGCGGAGCGGCGAAGCCACAATGATCGAAGAACGCCACGAGGGACATGAATTCGTCTTAAATCAGAACCACGGTTCTACAAAAAGAACTGAGGATGATGGCCGTTGATAACGAGTAATTCAGCCTTTGCTTAAGCCGACGAGTAGGGCGGCAACCAAATCGGGACGGTTTAAGAACGGCGAGTGGCCGGTGTCCCATTCGATCGTCGTGTTGACGCGTCCGGCCATGGTCTGTTGGGAAGCGGGGGGGATGGCCTTGTCGCGGGTGCACACCACATAGATGGAGGGTTTCACGGTCCAGGCCCGTTCGGAGTCCGCTATATCCAATGCAAGGTTTTGTGAGCGTAGTTGGCCACTTGCCCAGGCAACATCGTCTTCGGTGCAGTCGTTGTAGAACATTTCCGCGTCCCAGCCGGAGTTGACGCTGATGGAGCCGTCGTCATTGAGCCGAATGGCGTTGGGAAGGTCCGCCGACACATGATCAGTTGCTTCTTCGCCGTCGTCGAGAAGAAGGGCCGTTAGGTAGACCAGCGACCCGACTCTTTTATGCGCTCCGGCTTCGGTGATGACCGCTCCGCCTCGTGAATGACCGAGCATGATCGCTGGTTCTTCTCCTGGAAGTTCGTCGAGGGCTGCTCGCACAACGTCCACGTCTTCTTGGAGTGCCGCGCCGGTAGCAGCCTGGGCGCAACTTGGTAGGTCGGGCGCGATCCATGTGACACCAGCGGCGTCAAGATGCGGGGTTACACGTTCCCAACACCAGGACCCGTGAAACGCTCCATGGACGAGGACTACGGGTTTGTTCATAGCGACTTTTTAGCATCGTGTAGCTCAACCACGGAACTGCGGAACTAATTGGATGGAGCGTTTGGTTTTTTAAGGCATTCGTCATCGATGACATGCGAAACATGGGCATGTTCGGACCCGAAGTCCAGGCAGCGGAGGATGCAACGACAATGGAGCAACTTTTAGCTTTCGCGGGTCGCAACCCGTAGGTCCTTGCTCTTTGCACAATCCGCTCAACGGAGCGGCGTACGTCCCGTAAACGCGATCAGTTGACTGAGGGGATCGTCTGCTCGGGTTTCCAACGCTGTTTGGAAGACGTTCGCGGATCTCATATTCGCTGACGCTTCGATGTTTCGTAGTGTCGCAAGCGCTGCGATGCACAGGTCATCGTCAAGTCCGTGAGGCACGCCTGTAGCTTGCGAGAGATCCCAAGTGTGAACCGTCGAATCGTAAAACGCTGGCTCCAACCACTCTTCGAGGGTCATTGTTCCCCGTTGAGTTCCGATGGGCGGATGACCCCATACGTCACCCTCTAACACGTCGTTCATTTCTTGATAACACCGATTCCAGGTGCCGAGCGGGTCGTCCACTGCTTGTTCGGGAAGGCTCCGAAGTGTAGTTAACACTTCTTGTTTGATGAACAGATCGTCGTCGGCTCTTGTGGGCACCTCAGAAGCATCGGGACCCTGGGGGACTCCCAATGGGATTCTTCGACCCAAAAACACCGGAAGTTGCACTGTTGCTGCCACGTGACCCACAACATGGGCGGCGGTCCACTCCGCGCAGGGAGACTGGTTACTCCAGGCGTCGTCGGGTACTTGTTGCACCACAACGTCAAACTTGGCGAGTGCCCGGTCGAACATGCGTCGCTCTGGTGGACCTGATCTCTCTAACATTGCCGCCCCTAAATATGCTCTGTTGGGTCGAAACCGGGCACATCTTCTCATTATCGAAGTGAGTGACGCGGCAATGGGTGTGAAAGGAGTGAGACTGTGCCTATGACCGCGGTGAACAACCTTCGGGATGGACCGAGTTTGGCGCCGTACTACTTGATCCTGTTCGGAATGTCAGCGGGATTAGCGAGTGTCATGACCCTGTTAGCTGAGTTCCGCAACGAGTTCGGCTTCTCTCAGTTTGATATTGGCCTAAGTATTGCTAGCGGTTTAGGTGCGGCCTTTGTGACGTCGATCGCTCTGGCGCCTCAAGCCGATCGGGGTAGGGCACCACTGATGTTGCGTGCTGGACTCCTTTTGGGCATCGCTGGATTGTTGACCGTGGCACTAACCAACGAACTCTGGCATATGGTCCTGGGCCGGGTTCTGTTCGGGGTGGCGTTCGGGGTCGCTCATCCGGCTACAAAACGCACTGTGATAGTGGCCGATCCCGACCACCTGGGCCGCAACTTGGGTCGCCTCGGAGCCTTCGACGTAGCTGGCTTTGTGGTGGGGCCGGCAGCGGCAGCTCTCCTCAACGGCATCGGCGGTTTTCGCTTCCCATTTTGGGTGATGGCCGCACTGTTAGCTCTCCTCATTCCCACTGCTTGGCGGGCCCGACCCGATACCGCAGCTCGGGACACTCAACGTCGACGTCCCACTGACCTATTGCGCATCCGGCGACTGGTCGGGGCCTTCTTCATCGTGGCCGCCTACTTCGTTTTCATCGGGGCGTTCGAATCAATTTGGGTTCTGGAGATGGACCATCGAGGAGCCAAGCAATGGCAGATTGGGGTAAGCGTCACCGTGGCCGCCCTTCCCATTTGTCTCCTAGCCCCCTGGGGTGGTGTGATGGCGCAGCGCTACGGGGCACGCCGGTGGGCGGTCGGGATGGTAGTTACCTGCAGCGCGTTCTCAACTTTGTTTGGGCTCGTGGAGGGCTTAGTGGCTTTGGTCATATTGACCATCGCCTGTTCGTGTGCCGAAGGGGCCGGGTTTCCGTCGGCGCCGATGCTGGTGTCAGCAGCAGTGCCAGAAGACCGACAAGCCGCTGCTCAGGGCTTGGCGAGCGCGATCGAAGTCGGAGCGGCTGCGGTCGCCGCGCTGGGTTTGGCAGCCATCTACGACGCCTTCGGCGACACAACGGCGTGGGCGGTAACGGGCGTAACCATGACCGTACTTTTGAGCATCGGGTTGATCCTCACCAAAGAGACCGGTCAGATCGAAACATCCGAGGTCAAAAAATAGATTCAGGCCCGGTCGCTAATCCGACGCGGTTCAATCCAAGGTTGAGCGATCTCCATCCACTCCCTAGCAAGAACACCCTCAGTGTGGAGCGTCGATTCGATCAACGGTGTCCGTCGGGTCAAAACCTTGCAGAACTCATACGCTGTGCCGGTCACTCGGCTTCCAGCGTCGTTGGGTCCCCAAACCCAAAGTTCTCCATTCGGACTCTCAAGTTCAACTCGAATCGGTTCTTCAGGTGGTACCAAGCCGCGATTGATGTAGCTGAACTCACGAGTGACAGCTCCGAGGTGTGCGATGTTGCGCAACCGGTCTGTCTGCGGGTACTCCACGTCGAAGCTGTCCGCCACATCATGGGAATGAGTCCACGTCTCCATCAGTCGGCCAGTCGCCATCGATCGGGCCCCAATGTCTGGACCAATCCAGACGATGCGCTCCTTAGGGTCCAGCTTACGGAAGGCATCGATCATGGCAGCACGACCCTTGAGGAACCATCGCCACAGCTCACCGCCTGACATCGCCTGTACGTCGGGGCCGACCAACTCATTAAGTGAAACCTCTGCCTTCGATAGCCGGGCGCGAATGCTGGCGAACGATGCGGGATCGGTCAGCGTGAGGTGACCGATCCAATCGGCGGCTCCCAGATGGAGGACTGTCTCATGACTATCCCAGCCCTCAGCAACGGTTGGCGCCCGCCATTGCTCTTCAGTCAAGTCGCTGACAACAGCGGACAACGCCTCTGTTTCAGCTTCAAGGTCATCGCAAATCTGTTCCACGGCCGGATGCTAGTTCCTAGAAAATACGAAACAGAGGCGAGGTTGCCACCGAACCTTTGTCCCATCGAATGGTGGTTGCGAGCGACACGTAAACCCCTCACCGACGCCGTCAGGTTGAGAGTGTTTCCCGGACTTTTTGAGCCGCCGTGTTTGCCACGACGCTGAGAGGAAAACCTGCGTACTGACTCACGAAGATGGGTATCTCCGTTAGATCGCTTTCGTTGAGGTCGCCTTTCGCTATCCCGGCGCTGAACTGCAATTTGAGAATGGCGTCGTTACCTTGGGCTGCGACGATGCCAAGAATGAGTAAGCGACGATCCCGTGTGCTGAGACCCTCCCGTGACCAGTACTCCGAAAAGAGATTTTCCATGGCCATCCGTTCGAATTCTGCGGGATCTTCCGACGCCTTACGCGGATAGACCTCTTCGAATTTTGCCGCCCCAGCTTGATATCGCTCCGACTGCGCACTCATCTTGCCTCCCGTTGCTGTTTACTTTCGTCCTTTCACCAGTCTGACACTCCAAGCGCCGGCTCCGTTGGGGGTGCGACTAAGCCGGGGCCGACACATCGAAATCACGTCAATCTCTCTTTTAGCAAACAGAGCGAGAACGGCTCAAAGCGTTCATCAGCCGTCCACAAAAAGACCAGGGAGACTGTCCTTTATCGCTCACGCTGGCAGCGACCTTCAACGGTGTGCCCGTCATCTGGTAACACCTGAGCGGGCGGCAACGAGTGGGCTCTAAAGTTCGCAATACCTGTCCGGACGGAGAGCCCATGAACGAAGCTGCAGATACTCCGCACGCCGGCCCGGAAAGCTGGGAGGGCGGTCCTCTGAGCGGCATTCGCGTCATCGACCTTTCGGCTGTGGTGTCGGGACCGTTCGGGACGTCGATCCTCGCCGACCAGGGGGCTGATGTGATCGTCGTTGAGCAAGCCGGGTCGCCTGACATCGTGCGCAGCGCCGGTCCCCTTGCCGAATCGGCACAAGGAGTGAGTGCGTTCTTCGCGGCGATGAACCGCAACAAACGATCTATCGCCCTTGACCTCAAGGCCGAACGAGGCAAGATGCTGTTAAAAGGGCTTGTGGCGGTTGCAGATGTGGTCGTACAGAACTTCCGCCCCGGCGCCCTTGAACGATTGGGTATGGGTTGGGATGTCCTCAGTGAGATCAATCCGCAGTTGATCATGTGCTCAGTGAGCGGGTTCGGAACCGACGGGCCCTATTCGCATCGCCCAGCGTTCGATCCCATCGTGCAGGCAGTCGCGGGTTACCCGATGGTGCAAGCCGACGACGACGGTGTCCCTCATCTGATGGCGACGATCGTGTGTGACAAGGTCACATCTCTCAACGTCGCCCAATCGGTATGTGCAGCGTTAGTTGGGCGGGCACACGGAGCCGGCGGTCAGCACATCGAATTAGCAATGGTCGACGCAAGCGTCCATTTCTTGTGGCCCGAAGCAATGTGGAACTACACCTACCTCGACCATGAAACCGACATGCCCGACCTGTCGACGATCTACAAGCTGTTCGCCACCTCCGACGGTTACGCCATGGTGTACCCGGTGGCGACCGAAGCGCACTGGCAGGGGATGTGTTCGGCGTTGGGTCGTGATGATCTGGCTTCCGATCCCCGTTTCGGGGATCTCCAAGGTCGGGTGTTGTACGGGGGTGATGTCAATGATGAGCTCGAACGAGAGACCGCGAAGTTGACCACTACACAATTGGTTGCGCTGATGGACAAAGCCGACGTTCCGGTCGCTCCGGTCAACACGCGCGAAGCGATGATCGTCGACCCCCAGGTTCAGCATCGCGGGCTCATCGTTGAGTCTGTCCACCCGACTGCGGGTCGAGTCCGTTCGGCCCGACCACCGGCTCGTTTCTCCGCGACGCCGAGCGGTGCCGCTCGACCTGCTCCAACGTTCGGGCAACATACCAATGAGGTGCTGTCAGAACTGCTGGGTCTGGACACACAAGAACTCAGCGAGTTACGTCAGGAGGGCGTAACGGCGTGAGCTAGTTCGCGTCTATGTGCCTGCTCAGCATCGAGGCCAAACACGTCGACGTCAACGTCGTCGTTGGGTGCCGGCCTTATTGCGGTTGGCGCCCCGTCTGCTGGTGGAACGATTATTTGGTCGCGCACCGTTTTGTGGCTTTGCCTTCTTGTGAGCATGCGGCTTGCCTTTACGCGGCTTGCCTTTACCGTTTGCTGTTTTTTGCTGCTGTTGTCCGTTTCCGCGTCTGCCATTGTGAGCCTGGGGCTTGCGACTTCCTTTGGACCCGCTGCCGTTGCGTTTGCTTTGCCCTTGTCTGGAGTTAGTTCGCTGCGGCGATCGCTGCTGCTGTTTACCGTTCGGTTTGTCGCTGGTTCGTGCGTCGCTAGCTACTGGAAGCTCATCTCCGAATGACGTCATATCGGGTTCGACTACTTGAATGTGGATTCCGACTTCGCGTTGCAGGTGCTTAATTGCCTTTCGTTGGGCTTTATCCACAAAACAGACGACGCTGCCGGTCGCCCCAGCTCTGGCGGTTCGTCCGCTGCGGTGCACGTAGCCCTTGCCGTCGTCTGGAGGGTCAAAGTGAAGAACGCATTCGATGTCGTCTATGTGTATGCCGCGGGCGGCGACATCAGTCGCGACAAGAACTAACGCTTGGCCTTCAGTGAATTGCGACAAAGCTCGGTCCCGTTGATTTTGGGTTCGCGCACCGTGTATTACTACTGCCTCAACTCCACCTCGTCGGAGTTGTTTCGCGGCTCGATCCGCGCCATGTCGGGTCCGTGTGAATACGAGAGTTTTGCCTGTTCGTCGAATCAACGCGACCGCAACATCAACTCTTTGGGCTCTGTCGACGTTCCAGAAGTGATGTTTGAGACGTTGAATGTCAGGAGCTTTCGCCCCTACTTCGTGGCGAATTGGATTGGACTGATAATCGCGTGTGAGCGCGGCGACGTCTTTGTCGAGGGTGGCTGAGAACAACAGCGTTTGCCGGTCAGGGGGGGTGAGGTCGAGAATGCGTCGAACGTCGGGCAGAAATCCCATGTCGGCCATTCGATCGGCCTCGTCGATGACGACACTTCGGACCGATTCCAGTGTCAGTGCTTTGCGTTCAAGCAGGTCATGTAGTCGACCCGGACACGCGACCAATACGTCAACTCCCTTCCTGAGTCGTTCGATCTGCCGATTGATGTTGGTGCCTCCGTAGGCCGCGAGAACCCACAACTGTTGGGCTTGAGCGAGCGGTCGAAGCTCGTCAGCAATTTGTTCAGCTAGTTCTCTCGTGGGAGCGAGCACCAGAGCTGATGGGGCCTTGGGGCGAGAACTCTCGGTGCGGACTATGAGAGGAATGCCGAAGGCAATGGTCTTTCCGGAACCCGTCGGTGCTCGCCCGCATATGTCTCGCCCCGCTAATCCATCGGGAATTGTGGCTAATTGCACCTCGAATGGGGTATCGATTCCTTGACGTGTAAGGACGCGCGTCACAGAGGATGGCACGCCGAGTTCAGCGAAGGAGACAGTCAACGGAAGAGTCCTTGCTTTCAGTGGTTGCGGCGTCAAGTAGCTCTGCTCAAGCCATTGTCCCGGGAATCATTGAGGGTACCGGGTTAACCGCCATCCGAAGCGCAGCCCACAACACCATCTTGCGGGCACACACCAACCCCAACACCACCGCCATCGACACCACCAACGAACCCAACCAACAGCGAGAACCGCACCGCGTGGATTATGGGGAGTCGGGGTGGAGAGCCCGCGAAAGTGCATCAGCCACGACCGTGAAACCGGGAGTTATCTCTGGGGCCGCCCGGCACCACGACACCCCGTAGTGAACCATGTGCAGTTGACGGAACGAGATGACCGGCACGCCAGCGTCGATGAGGCGTCTGCCGTACATTTCGCCGTCGTCACGCAACGGGTCCAACTCGGCGCTAATGATCACAGCCGGCGGCAACCCCGTCAACGACTCCGCACGAGCTGGCGATACCAGCGGATCTCGGCGGTCGATCGTGCTGCCGAGATAGAGGTCAGCCATTTGTCTCATGACCGCGGTGGTGAAACCGTCACCCTCGGCGTAGGCGTGGTGCGAAGGAAGATCGAAGTCCGCTAACTCCAACACCGGGCAAATCAGAGCTTGCATCACCGGGCTGCGAGGCCGCTCACGCCAACGTTGAGCCACCACGGCAGCGAGGTTCCCTCCGGCGCTGTCCCCTGCCACCAGGCGCCGCGAAAACGGCTGTCGTCCAAACCAGCCCCAGGCGGTGATGGCGTC
>ENA-UPTF01000166-UPTF01000166.1-marine-metagenome-genome-assembly--contig:-NODE-166-length-46736-cov-5.622367_pt1 | contig 46736 bp, 38 predicted proteins | sample MGYA00238166_ERZ767019 | MGnify/ENA primary metagenome ERZ767019 (study PRJEB28930, sample SAMN06266391) | marine metagenome | isolation source: Sea water from 250 m depth | place: Atlantic Ocean | study... | reverse complement strand
TAGATATAGAAAACTATTTTTAATGTTTTTGGCAGCATCATTTATTTCCGGACAGGATTTCTTATCAGATGCTTTTTTTCTTGATCTTGGAATAGTTATTGAGCCAAAAACCGGAAAAGAAACAAATTCCAAAGTAGTAGAAGAATTACCCAGAGACAATGCTGTTGTAACAGTTAATAAAACACATGGCAAAGCAATCTATATGGCCACAACATCTGAAATGTTTGCTTCCCTTGATCGAATCAACGAGCAAATACGCAGCACTGAAGAGATGCTAAAATCAAAGATCACATCTCTTGAACAAGAAAACCTGGGATTAAAAAATCAGATCATGAATTTGAACCAGCGTATGGAATATGAATTTCCTGATATTTTGGTTTCTGAGGGAATAAGCTCTAAGCCTCCTATAGAGAACCCCGTCCCGCTTACCATAGCAAGATTGTCTGACCCAGCAACTGAGGATTTACCCACAGATATAGGTCCCGACCATAATGGGAACGGCCCGACCACTAATGAATCTGGTGGTTTTGACCAAGCGCAATACACAGTTGGAGTGATAGCCTATCAACGTGAAGACTATGAGCTCTGTCTGGAAATATTTAATCAGCTTCCCCTTGACCAAACAAACCAACGTACAATGAGCAATATTCTATACTGGATGGCTGATGCTTACCAACAATTAAGAGACTATGATAAAGCACTGATGATGTTAGAAAGACTGTCTATATCTGGAAGTAAGGAACAAATGGATGATATGCTGGTAAAAAAAGCTTTTATCTACAGGGAGCAAGGTTCACAGAACCAGGCCAAAGAAGTATTTGCCCAGCTTGTAGATTTGTTTCCTGAAAGCGAATATGCTCCTCTCGCACAAATAAAGATAAAAAATCATAGTTCTGAGAAATGAATCACGTAAGTAAAATATCCTTTGCCTTTATTTTACTGTTGAATATTCTTTCAGCATCATCCCGTATTGTATATACACGCCCGGGTTTAATGATGCGCGTGCCAACATCAAGTTTTCAAAAAGCCCCTTATATCTTTAGGACCGGTTTTGGCGTGGAATTACACAACTTTGACCCTGTCAATACGGCAAAGGGAGTTTACTTTGATATGGAACTGGGTCGAGGATTTGCTGCAGGGTTTTCAGCGGTTCAAGGGGGAGACACTACATCCTTAGATTTGTTGCAAGAATCACAATATGCACCCCAAGTAGAGTTTGGGTTTCATTTCCAGCAAAGACTTTTTACCTATAATGATATCTCTCTCTCTGCTGGGCTGCAGGATATTGTTTTTCAGAATAATCAAGATGCAGATCAAGTTTTAAGCCTTAATACTGATTTGTTATCTTTTTTTCTTGTTTTAGCCAGTGAAAAAGACCTCGGGGATTATAAAATGAATACTTATATGGGCTTTGGTAGCGGAGGATTAGGGCCCATGGATAGCATAAAAGTTGTAACTGATACTACACAACAAGGCAATGCCGGTGTGTTTGTGGGTTTTTTATTGAAGACCCCTTATTTTGCAAGAACCGGTGGAATGGATATTGTGGGTGAATTCGACGGGACAGGTGTCAATGTGGGACTCCGCATCCCCCTTACCTCGGATTACCGCCTGAACCTAGGGTTCACCCACATAGAGAGATTACCTGATTGGGATTCACGCTATTGGACAGGTCATCCAGCATTTTCTCTTGGCCTGGATATGGCTGTCCCGCGTCTTCCATCAGGTCAAGTCCCGCAAGTTGGGCCATCCGGGCGACCAATGGCACCGGGCATGCCAGTTCCGGAAGGCTATGAAACTGTTCCAATGTATAGGGATTCTACTATCGCTATGGCCGATTTTGCTGTCAAATCACTTCGGGACTCCATATCAATGATGGATAATGAAATGCGTAATCTTATGGTCCAACTCTCAGCTAAGGAACAAGAATCAAAATTTCTTGATGATTCCCTCAGATCGCTAAAATTAGACCAGAATGTTTCAGACAAGAATATGAATGAAGCTATGCGACACCTATCCCGGAGTCTTAGATATTTTTATGCTGGGGATTTCAGAGAATCTCTAAAAGAAGTAGATTTAGCATTAGAATTGCAGCCTGACCTGGCGCTTGCGTATGCTAGACGAGGTTCTATTTATTACAAATTGGGCGATGTTCAGCGGGCAACCATTAACTGGAATCTGGCATTACGCCTAGACCCAGAATATGATGATGTACGCAATATTTTAAAGGCGCTACATGAAAATCGCCTGAAAACAGCGAGTATGTTTGAGGAGTAGTTTATGGATATTGCATTAATTATTGGCGTTGTTCTTGGTATGAGTGCTATGATCGGTAGTATTGCATATGCCCTTTTTGTTGAAGGTTCAGCCGGAGGGTTCGGTAACTTTTTATCTGCTCCAAGTTTTGGGATCGTTTTTGGAGGTATGATCGCTTCTATATTTGTAGCGTTCCCCATGCCCCATGTTGTAGCACTGGGGAAGGCCATTGGTGCCGTGCTAAAACCCGCTGATGATAAAATGGGGCCATTAGTTGATGAAGCTGTCGAAGTTGCAGACGTTGGCCGTAAGGGAGCCGCAGATCTAGAAAAAACAGTGGACGGTATTAGGAATTATTTCTTTAAGGACGGTGTCCAAATGGTTGTTGATGGTTATTCTCTTGAAGAATTAACGGAGATCATGGAAACAAGAATAGAATACCGTGAAAAAAGAGAAGGTGTTCAAAAATCTATGTTAAAGTCTATGGGTGATTTGGCACCGGCCTGGGGTATGGTCGGGACACTGATCGGTCTGGTACTTATGTTAGCAGGATTTGGTGGCGAAGGCGGCGCAGATAATCTTGGAGGCGGTATGGCAGCGGCGCTCATTACCACGCTGTATGGAGCTGTTTTTGCAAACCTGTTTTTCTTACCTATGGCTGATAAGATGGGCAATAAAACAACTGCAACATCAATGTCAGCAGCACTGTTGGTTGAAGCAGCTCGCTTGATCCATCAGCGTAAGCACCCCTTGATTGTTCGTGAGAAATTGAACTCATTCATTCCTCCTGGAGAGTGGAAGTCGGAGTAGTTTAAATGGCATCACCAGACTTTAAAAACGGGTACAAAAAAGGTTTTGCAGCTGGGGCAGATTCTGTCGAAGAAGGTCTGCCGGGCTGGTTTGGGACCTTTGCTGACATGATGACACTGCTATTCGCTTTCTTTGTGCTCTTAGCAGCTATCTCTACCATGGATCCCGTAAAACTGCAGGAGATGGCCAACTCTGAAGGAAAATCACTTGGTAGTAAGATAAAAGCCAGTGGAAAAGCTGAGTTAGAAGGAGAGTTCGAGCCCATAAAGAATCTGGCGGCCATGAAAAAAGAAATAGAAGAGACCATTGAAGAGATGAAAAAGGAGAACCCCAAGGGAGACCCGCCCATTGATATACAGACCAGCTCAAAGGGTTTGATTGTTAATATCAAGGGTGACTATGCGTTCCCTGTTGGAAAAGCAATGATGAAACCAGAACTAAAAGATCTCCTTAATAATGAAATCATTCCCAAGATTCAGCTCAGCGTATTCCAGGTCGAGGTTGCAGGACACTCAGACTCTGATCCAATGCCCAAGAAATGGCGAAAGAATTTTGCAACCAACTGGGAACTGTCCGCCGCACGCGGTGCTAGTGTTGTCCGATATATGATTGAACAGGGGATTCCCGCGCCCAGGCTACTTGCTGCTGGTTATGGTCCCTGGGCTCCAAAGGGTCTCGATAGCGTAAAAAAGGCAAACCCAATGTGGAATCCTTTGACCCTAACCTGGAAAGACCCAGTAATCGGCAAAAAATCGGGCCTAGAAATGCCAACAGTTTTATCCTTGAATGCTACTAACAAAATGAAATCTCTAAATAGAAGAATTCAAATCACATTCTTACAGCCACCGCACCATGGTAGTGGGCGGTCAGCTACCAGTTACGAAGATTGATGAGAATAGATTTATAAATGCGGAGTAATAACATACCGAGGAGTTTCACATGAGAACAGGATTTCAAAAACTTATAAAAAAGGTTGTGATTCTATCACTCTTGGGTTTTCTGGTTGGTCAGGGTTCTGGGTATTTGGCACAGAAGCTCATGGTTGAGAACAATATTCGTCAGCGGGTCCAGGATGCGCTCTCCAAGATTGTTGATAATAATAAATATGTAATCAATGTGGATGTGGATCTTGAGATTAGTGATGAAGTAGAAGAACAGATCACAATGTTGGCCCCTCGTGAAAAAAAAGAACCACCACCTCCGCCACCATCCACCAGCTCAGAAGCAGATAAGAAAACATCAGAGTTGCAGGAAAGCATTACAGGTGAAACAACATCAGAAAGATCGACCTACTCTGTCGGTCTGCCGATCCCTGGATTTGAAATTGAATTTACTGAATCTGAAAAGTCTCAGAAGAAAGCAAAGAAGCCAGAACCACCCGTTGTATCAGTAGATACACAAGAGCCCGTTGAAATAACAGATAGTAAGAACCCTGAGGAACCTCGCGTAGACAAGGTATATCGTAGCACACGTCCATCTAGGGCCGAGATAAAAAAAATGTATATAAGTCTAATTCTTCAGGAAGGCGCTGCCCCAGAACTGATCGAGAATATTCGTCAGTTAACAATGGCCGCATCCAAGTTTGATCGGAATCGTGGTGATAAACTCACGATCATGACCGCAAGCTTCAAAGAAAAACGTGACCAACGGTCTGCTGAACAGATCATGCTTAAGAATATTGCTGAAAAAATAGAGCTTTTAGAAGAAAAACGCGTTTTGCAAGAAAGACATCAGGATTCAAACTGGAAAAAAGACCTGACCCGGTATCGCGAAGAAGAAACTATTCGGCGTGAAGAAGATCGTCGATTCTTTGAAGGACAGATTAGCCAATTAGAGGAACAAGCAAAAGAAAAAGCGTATGAACAGGAGAAGAAAGAAATGCTCATGCGCGATTCCCTGAAACTGAAAGAATTAAATGATGAGATCCTTGCTTTGCGCGCTATGCTTATATCTGCGGAAAAACGAGATAGTCTGGAAACACTAAATAAACAGGCAATATTAGACTCCTTACGCTATGAGAACCTTAGTAGTGATCTTGATAACTTGGCCCAATCTCTCCAGAGTGCAATGGAAAAAGAATCTAAGGAAGAGGAAAAGGAAGCAGAAGCCAAGATCATGGAAGAGATCAATATCCGTGAGCGCGAAAAAGAAGAACGTGACGCAGAAATTGCAGCAAAGATAAAAGATCTGGACAATGTACAGGCAGAGTTAGACAGACTTCAGCAGGATATGGAAAAAGGCATGGATAGTAAGGCTATGGTTCTCATAGGTATTGGTGCGCTTGCTGTCGTTCTTATGATTATTCTGATTGTTGCTGTACTACGCGGGCCGAAACAACCCCCAACCCCACCTTGGATGTATCCTCCTCCTCCGAGGAAACCGCGTTCCAGGAAAAAATCTGCTAAAGAAGAAGATAAACCAAAAAAGGAAGAGCCCAAGGAAGAGCCCAAGGAAGAGCCCAAAGAACCTGAAGCAGTAACAGCGCCTAGTGGTGTAGTAGATGTGACAGAGGAGTCTACTCCTGATCAGCCCTCTTCTACAGAATCCTCAGAACAAGAAACAGCCCCTCCGCCCCTTAGTGATGATGACCCAGATGTAGTGCGGAGCGAGATCGAAGATATCCGTAAATCCGTGGTATCAATGAGTGTTGGTCAGCCAGAACGGACCACGACCATTGTAAAAGAATGGCTTGAACAACCTGCCCCTCCAGAACCTGAATCACCATCGGAAGAAGCGGCAGGTGAAGATGGTGAAGATGCGGCCGATAAAGAAGAGAAAAAATAGGGGTAGCCATGATTACTGATTATAACCGTTTATCGGGTCTACATAAAGTGGCCATACTTTTCTCGGTCTTGGGTGAAAGCTTGGCCATGTCCTTGATTAAAGGGCTTTCAAGAACAGAAGTAAGAAAAATTCGAGCCACGATCCGGGAAATGGGGACAGTGTCCTTTTCTGTCAAAAGAAGGATTATGGAAGAATTTTATTTTGGTTTTTTGAGCGAACAATTTCAGGATCCCGAGAAAGAAGAAGGCCCTATTAAGCCTTTTGAATATTTAACAGAATTGAATGATGAACAAATTATTGCTCTGTTGGCCAATGAAGATGTCCCTGTCATAGCTATTGCCATGGCGCAATTACCCGCAGAGAAACGAATGATGGTATTGGATCGAATGAAACCGGATCAAAAAGGTGCCGTTTTGATTGAATTAGGTAGCCTGCAAGATGTTCCGCTAGAAGCAGTAGTGGAAGTTGCAGGTAAACTGAAAGAAAAAGCGTCCTATTTACCGAAATCAGTGGAGTTCTCTCGAGGTGGCGCAAAGGAGATTGCTGACCTTATTGGTGAAATGGGGGCGGAAGAGGCCGAACGTTATATGCAAACCTTACAGAATGAAGACCCAGAGCTTTTCAAAGAAGTAAAAATGTTCTTTCTTACATTTGATGATATTTTAGCGGTTTTTCCTGATGGTACATTACGTGATTTGATGAACTCTGTTGAATTAGATGCTATTGCCATGGCTGTAAAAGGGGTCGAACAAGAACAAGTAGATAGGATTGTTAGTAATCTTCCACAAAAAAAGCAAGCAATGTTTGAGCCCGTAGAAGGTGCGGTTGCAAAGCGTGAAGTGGATGAAGCCCGTAAAGTGATTGTTACACAAGCCAAACAAATGGAAAAGGATGGAGCATTTAATCTGGCAGATATGCTCGGCGGCGGTGACATGATTGAATAAATATGATTGCTATAAAAACAATTTTTTAGAAAAGTCCCGTTTTGGGACTTTTCTGATTATAGCTCTGCATGTGCCGCAGCCAAACGAGCAATAGGGACACGAAAAGGAGAACAGCTAACATAATCCAGCCCATTATCCCTGCAAAATTGAATAGAAGCAGGGTCACCACCATGTTCGCCACAGATTCCGATCTTAATGTTTGACCTCGTATTACGTCCATGTTTCACTGCTAATGATATCAGCTTTCCAACACCATCCAGGTCTATACTCTGGAAAGGATCTTGTGGTAGTATTTTATTATCGAGATAATCCGGTAAAAACGAACCAATGTCATCCCTACTGAAACCATAGGTTGTCTGGGTAAGGTCATTTGTACCGAAGCTAAAGAATTCTGCATGAGTGGCTATTGCATCTGCGGTTAGGCAAGCTCGTGGAAGTTCGATCATTGTGCCCACAAGATAATCTACGCCCACCCCTGATTCTTCTTGAATTTTGATTCCCACATCACGAATTATTTTTTCTTGATTCACGAATTCTTCTACAGTGCCTACAAGAGGGACCATGATTTCTGGGAATACCTTTATTCCTTCTTTGATTAATTCTACCGCTGCTTCCAAAATCGCCCTGGTCTGCATTTCTGTAATTTCCGGATAAACGATTCCAAGACGACAACCACGATGACCCAACATAGGGTTTAATTCATGAAGATTGGTTATACGCTTTTTAACCTGAGATTCCTCTATATTAACATGATTGGATAGCTCTTGGATTTGATTTTCTGTAAGAGTCATGAATTCATGTAAAGGAGGGTCCAGTAAACGGATGGTAACTGGAAATCCGTCCATGACCCTTAAGATGCTTTTAAAATCGTTTTTTTGGTAGGGAAGCAGCTCCATTATTGCTGACTTTCGTTTTTCGGGTTTATCGGTTAAAATCATTTTCCGCATGGCCATTATACGTTTTTCATCAAAGAACATATGCTCTGTTCGGCATAGACCGATGCCTTCAGCCCCGAACTCAATGGCTTGACGTGCATCATCTGGTGTCTCTGCATTGGTTCTGATCTTCAGTCTACGGAATTCATCAGCCCAGACCATTAATTGTTTGTATTCTTCATGTGTTCCCGGGTCTGCTGGAATTAAGTTCAATTGGCCTAAATAAATTATTCCTTTAGTGCCGTTCATGGTGATCCAATCACCTTCCCTTAGAGATGTATCACCAATTTGGACCTCTTTTAATGATTCATTTATATACAGGTCGCTACAGCCAACGATGCAACATTTTCCCCACCCTCTGGCAACCAAAGCTGCATGGGATGTCATACCTCCCTTTGCTGTCAGAATTGCCTCCGCAACATGCATACCGTGAACGTCCTCGGGGGATGTTTCATCACGCAACAAGATTACTTTTTCACCTTTGCGATACCAGGATTCGGCGTCATCTGCTGTGAACACTAACCGCCCTGTTGCACTACCAGGCCCTGCCGGCAGTCCTTTTCCCAAAATATTCGTTTCTTTTTCAATTTTTGGATCTATAACAGGGTGTAACAATTCATCCAGCTGTTCAGGTTTAACACGCAATATCGCAGTATTTTTATCTATCAGATCTTCGTTAACCATATCCACGGCCATTTTTATGGCAGCACCGCCATTGCGTTTGCCCACTCGTGTCTGAAGCATCCATAATTTTCCTTCTTGAATAGTGAACTCAATATCTTGCATATCCTTGTAATGCGTTTCAAGATCAGTGCGTATTTTAGACAGTTGACTGTAGAGATCGGGCATGCATGACTCTAGAGAAGGAAAATCGTGTGTCTCGGGTGTCTTTGTCTGCTCATTAATAGGATTAGGCGTACGCAGACCCGCTACCACATCTTCTCCCTGAGCATTGGGTAACCATTCACCATAGAAATGATTCTCTCCTGTAGCAGGGTTTCTTGTGAAAGCTACACCTGTAGCAGAATTTTTACCCATGTTGCCAAATACCATGGCTTGAATATTTACTGCTGTACCCCATTTATCCGGTATATTTTCAATGTTACGATAGCTGATAGCTCTTGCACCATTCCAACTTCTAAATACTGCCTCAATACTTCCCCGGAGCTGTGTATCAGAATCGTCAGGAAATTCTGCTCCCAGAGTGTTTTTGATCTCTTGTTTATAAGATTTTGAAATATACTCCCACTGTTCTGCGGTAAGGTCTGTATCGTTCTTTAATTTATTCTTTTCTTTAAATACATTTAGAATATGCTCTAGTTTCTGCCGGATGCCTTGACCATCAAGGGGCTCGATGCCAGAGGATTTTTCCATAACCACATCAGCATACATACTTATAAGCCGCCTGTATGCGTCATAGACAAAACGAGGATTCTCTGTTTTTTTGATTAGCCCTGGAATAGTAACACTAGTAAGTCCAATGTTTAATACAGTTTCCATCATTCCAGGCATTGACTGTCTTGCGCCGGAACGCGCAGAGACCAATAAAGGATTTTTTGTATCCCCGAAACCAGAACCCATTGTATCCTCAATACTTTTTAAGGCTTCAGCAATCTGAGGTTCAAGCTCTATAGGGAAATTTGAATCATTGTCATAATAGTATGTGCAAACATCAGTGGTAACTGTGAAGCCTGGCGGAACGGGAATCCCCAAATGGCTCATTTCTGCAAGGTTGGCACCCTTGCCCCCTAAAAGGTTTTTCATATCGGCACTTCCATCAGCCTGCCCGTTTCCGAAAGTATAAACGTATTTCATATTTATTGTTCTCAGTGGAGATTAATCTTGGAATAAGGAAAGAACCAATTTAATCTCGATTTGTAATAGATTATTTATAAATATTTGAGATCCAGGGGCTTAGTTTGTATTTATTTTCAAGTTCGTTTGCTACCCGTTTTGCCACAGTGATCATTTTGTATTCGCCGTGGCGAACACGATACCATATTTCACCCTTAACATCCACACTAGTTACAATCGATGGATACCCAGCATTATTCAATCTGTCAGCCAGCAAGTTTGCATTATTTCTGTTTTTCACAGAGCTTATTTGAATTGTGTAATATTCGGTTTTTATGCCTGTTTCATCTTCTTCTATAATATCTTGATGTTGTTCTTGATAGGGAGCGCCTATAATGGAGACCACCCACGGTTCTAATGGATAGGTCTTTCTTATAATGTTAGCTGCTTTATTGGCTTTTCCTCTTGAATTATATTTTCCGACCCGCACCCTCCACCACAAACCACTATTGCCGTAAAACTCATTCAACTGAGTATCAAACCCCAATGATCTGATATTATTTGCAAGGTTCATAGCATAAACACTATCCTTGAAAGAACCTACTTGAACACTGAATAATTGGTGCACATTTGATAAAGAGGTGGTACCATCAGAAATAGATTGTTGGTTTTTTGCGACCGGGGCCTTTTTCCTCGTTTTTCTATGGTCAGATTCTGTTTTTCGTGATGGTTGTACACTGTTTTGTGTTCTCTTTGTGATTTTTGGTTTCATCTTATTGGAACGTGGGGTTATAGGTTTCCCATTTGATTCCTTTTTAGGTGGTTTTCTTTTTCGAGAATCTCTTGGTTGTTCATCATCCGAAACTTCAGCTAAATATATGGCCATGGCCCAACCATGTTGTTTGTTGAATTGCACATCATAATATACTGCCACCATTCCAGCAGATCTTTGCACTGTCATTTTCTGTTTGGCTTTTAAAGTAGTGAATTCTGGGATTTCTGCTATCACATTTCTGGCATGAACATCTTCATAAAGAAAGGTTTTTTTCTTGGTAACGAATATTTTGTTTATCGGTGTGATCTCATCGCTCTTTTTACCGCATCCCGTTTGATTAATAGTGATAAATAATAGTGATACCAGTATTAATAAATTGTAGTAAGACGGATCTATCCTTTTCATAGATAAAAATGAAATAATTTTAAAACGATGTACTAAAGCAGTATTTACTCTGCTAGCCTGGAAATTAACAAGGAAGAATAATTTAAAAAACCGGAGAGAAGTAACGAATTTCCTTTAAGTTACCTTTGTTATTATAAAAATACCATTTATCGACCATTTTCCCATTTCTGTAAGAGCCCTGCATTTCTTTGCGTGTACGCCCTGTATCCCACCAGCTGGTCCAATCGGCATCCTTTTTCCCATTCTTATAATGCCCCTCTGTGACCCGTCCGTCGCTGAAATAAGCGGTCCATTTTCCTTCTTTTACCCCTAAGCTAAAGGTTCCCTCTTGTATTTTGTTGGTCATTTCATCATAGAATGTCCATTCTCCATCAGCATTTCCATCTAACAATGCACCCTCTTTTTCTTTCGCACCATTCTCATAATAGAATACCCACTGACCGTTCATAATACCGCTCTCATAGGTTCCCTGTGATTTTATTTGCTGATTGTCATACCAAAACGTCCAAAACCCGTGTTTCTTTCCGTTTTTCCATGCTCCCTGCTCTTCTTTCCCACCACTCCAGGGTAGATCTGGTTCCGGGTCTGGGACATCAATCAAAACCACCTCCGGCAGGTCCTTACCCATATACCACTTTATCCATGGTCCATCTTTTTTCCCATTTGTGGTCCTACCAAGAAATAAATATCCCTCGTCCTCATTTTCGTCAGCGATAACACCAGTAAAAGGAATATCATTATCTATTTTGAAGTATAGTTTTTCTACGGTCTTTAATCTAGACCAACCCACGTGTTCTAGATCAGTACCATAGTCAAAATTAAAATCTTCTTTGCCTTTTGTATTCCAATACGTCCAGACACCATCTGGTTTACCTAGTTTCAAATATCCTTCTTTCATCTTTTCCCCGCTCTCGTAATAATGAGTGGTAAGTCCGTCACGCATACCGTTTTGATGAAAGCCCTGCTCCTTGATTTGTTCGCTATTAGCATACCAAATGACCCAAGGTCCCTCTGGAGAATCTGTCTTGTAAGTGGTCATTCTGGCACGATAATTATTTTCCCAAATGGTTGTAGGCCCATCCAGCATTCCATTTTTATAAAAATGTTCCCAATCCTTAGTCTCAGTAGTTAACCATTTAGTAGATCGTCCGTTCAGTTTACCCATGTAATATGTTTTTTCTTCTACTACGGAGCCATCCGGATTGTACCACAGCCACAACCCATTCATTTCGCCTTGTTCCCAGGCTCCTTCAGAAAATTTAATTCCCGTATCAAACCAATATGTCCAAGAACCGTTTTTAGACCCATTGATATAGTGACCTTCTTTTTCTTTGTTATCATTTAGGTACCACCACCAATTCCATAGTTCCTCATCATCTTCTGCCTTATAGGTACCACCTCTATAACTCCAATTGCCATCAGTGAACTCTAAGTTGCGGTCATTTTCATACCAAAAGGTCCATTTTCCGTGAGGTACGCCTTTTTTGTGACGTTCTTCACGTTGCAAATGCCCGTTTGTATACCAGTATTTGTAAAGACCATCAACTTTTCCAAAATCAAATGTTCCTTGTTCTTTATGATAACCATTATCATACCAAAAGGTCCATTCACCATGTTTTTTCCCTCGGTAGTATTGTCCATCGATTTCCATTTGGCCATTCCGATGCCATTGGACCCATTGTCCATCGCGCTTTCCAGAAGAAAAACGACCCAAGAGCAGCAAGCCTCGCGCCCCCCCATTTTCTTCTACAACACCAGTATAAGGAGTATGTTCACCAACCTTATAGAAAATACCATCACGCTCTTCAAGGTCTGCTATACCTACCCGCTCTAATCCGGTACCAAAATCAAATTTTAACCACCTTCTTCCATCTGGTTCCCAATAGGTCCAAATACCTTCAGTTTCTTTCCGGCGAAATATTCCTTCTCGACTTTTTTCACCGTTGTCATACCACTCAATGATTTTTCCATTTATTTCATTATTGACAAAGGTCTCTTCAAGTTTTTTATGATGTTTATCTCCATCAAATTGGTTCCACTGCGCCCAGACACCATGTTTGGTATCGTTTTTATAATGTCCTTCTTTATCTTTCAATCCATCCCGTCGCCACCAAACCCAATGACCATCCTTTGTTCCTTCGTTATATTCTTCATAGCGTTGTATAGTACCATTATCATACCAAAAGGTCCATTTCCCATGTGGTTTGTTTTGAATATATTCAGTTTCTATCACTTTTATGTTTTCATTGTTCCATTTGATTTGCAACCCGTTTTTTAAACCATTATCATAATTTGTTTCTTCTGTTTTACGACCATCGTCCGCCCAATATGTCCATTTATTATGTAGTTTATTATTAATGTATTCCCCAGTTTGCTCTTTTACAATACCATTCTCATACCAGGATGTAAAAGGACCATTCAATTTCCCTTTTGCATATGTGGATTGTAGTTTCTTATTCCCGTTTGGGTACCAGGATGTCCAAATGCTATCCCGCTCTCCGTTAATGAATTTTCTCTCCTTTTTCTTTGCGCCATCACTATGCCATTCTATCCAGAGTCCATCCTGTTGCCCATCGAGAAAATAAGTTTGTTCTTTATTTATACCGGTCTCATAATACCAGACCCAAGACCCTTCCTGTTTCCCATTCACATAGTTCCCCTCATCTTTTTTATTGCCATTCTCATACCAGTGAATCTGGGAACCATTTAATTTTCCTAGAGTATAATTAAGCTCTTCTTTTTTATTGCCATTGGCGTACCAGGATGTCCAAGTACTGTCACGATTTCCATTAATATATGAGCCTTCCATCTTGATTTGTGGTGGGTCATAGAATGTGTCACCGTCTAGGTCAATGACCACTGTTTCTGTAGAATCCCAGATACCATTATGTTCCCCTTCGTCACCTGTGTTCGGTTCTTGGTCCTCACCATCATCAATGAATACTTCACCCTCGTACCAATAGGTCCAATTTCCTTCCCGAACACCATTGGTATACCTTCCTTCGGTCTCTGTGGACCCGTTAGGATGTTTTGTTATCACTAGGCCATCATTCTGGGCTATCACCAGAGACAAAAGCGCAACAGCGAAAACAAGATGTTTACGTATTTTCACTAACATATTTTTTAAAAGGGGTATGTTGGATGAACTGAGATTCATCCCCCTCGGATTCCTTTTATCTCCGGAAGTTAAGACAACCGAGGCATAAAGTCAAAAAAATGTGAAAATATTAATTTTTCTTATTGAGGCGGAGCCAGAAGCTTTGACCGAATTTATCGTTCAGGTTAATTAATCCTTCATTGGCATTATTTGTGCCTAAGAAGGTCGTTTCTGTTTCAAATTTATTGTTGGTCCTCAGGTAACCGCCACCATCTTTACCGTTCCCGATATAGGTGGTCATTTTACCGAACTGGTTATAGGTCCGTAAATAGCCACTGCCTAAGAATGTTCCTGTTTCACCTGTAAGATCATAAATGCGCAATTGGCCTGAGCTATCAGCACCCGTACCTATGTAAACACTTTCTTGTCCATTGAAATTATAAGTTCGTAAATATCCACCACCACTAGTACCTGTTCCTAAGAAAATTGTACGCTCACCAAATTGATTATATGCCTGTATATAACCGTCTCCTAAGTATGAACGTGTTTCTCCTTCTTTATCATAGATACGTAATTGGCCAGAATTATCAGACCCAGTACCAAGATAAGATGTTTCCTTTCCATCATTATTATAGGTTCTGATATATCCCCCCCCCATACGACCCGTTCCGACATAGGCTGATTCATCACCATTACCATTATAGGCCCGAAGATATCCACCGCCATCTTTTCCTGTCCCGACGAACAAGGTGGGCTCACCGAACTGATTATATGTTTGCATATAACCATTCCCCAAATATCCCATGATTACTCCTCGATCATCTTCAACAGTGATACTTTTTACCACCAAATGGCCGAGTTCATCGGTCTCGGATCTGAACCCATAAACAGCTAAGAAAAGCAGAGTAATCAGTATACCAATTATTATGCTTTTAATATCAATGACCTTCATAAGACCTCCAGGTGTTTACTGTCATCGAGGTAACAAACGGTGAATTTACTCATATTCATAAGTTATTACGCTGATTGGTGTTATCTCATCATCTTTTCCTGGGCGTAGCATATCATAATTGTGAATTTGAATTAACCAGCCTTTTACATCATAAGACATATTTCTTCTCTGTGTAAGGCGACTTTTATTATCAAAATATTCCTCAATAATAGGTTGTTGATACTGATTTAAATATGTTTCTGTACGTGAAATAAGTTTTTTGGAAGAATCTGCTTGAATCTCTGTTATCCGTAATTTTGTGTCATGATATATACGGTTGAGTGTTTCTGTTAGTATCCCTTCAGATTGGAATGTATTGACCCTGATATTACGCCCATAGAGATCGTATTTGTAGTTCTTAGATTCATGAGCTCTTCCGAACCGCTCCACGCTGATTTCTTCATTCAATGATCCGGAGTCATTGTATGCATAGGTAGTCCTGAACATCAACGATGGGTCAAAATACTCCTGTTCTTTATTGTGGAACCCGGTGCTATCAATTCTATAAGTGGTTATTTCAATAACAAAACCATCGTATAACTCTTTGTGTTCTAGTATCGAACCCGTAGAGTCATAGGAAAAGATTTCTCCCCAGGTTAGGTGGTTCGAGTTCTTTACAGAATGACTTTTCTCGATATTAATAGCTTTTGATGGGTCAAATCTTATTTTTTTCCGGATTCGCATTAATTCATCAAATTTATAGTATTCTTTCCATTTTAATGAATCTTCTTCCGTGTACAATGCTTTACTAACAAGTTGCCCACTTAAATCATATTCGTATTTGAATTGCATCAACAACTGTCGCTTATGTGTTCGTAATAGTCTAGTGCCACTACGAGGCCCACTAACGTAAGCATATTTATTTTTTAAAGGAATATTGTGTACGTATAATGTGCTATCAAGAATTTGATTGTTATTATTATAACGTACCACCGTTGAATATTCTAACTCCCTTATTTCTGTTCCAAAACTTTGAGAAATCGAATACGTTTTAACCGTTTTTGTACGAACGCCTGTGAACGCCATTATGAGGCAGGGAATGAAAGAAAGGGAAATAATTCTAATATGCTTCATCCTAATAGTTTAGGCGCCCCCTGATTTAATTCAAACTGGGAATTACACATACATGAGTTTGGACAAATATCCAATAAACAACTATATATCATTAACTTCAAAAAGTAATTCCATTATTATCTAACGTAATGTATAAAATTATTTTAATTGGTTAATATATCAAGATAATTATAATCAAAACCTTTCATATAAAGTAAAAGATTAATTTATGTTGAATTCTTTAAATATCTAAAATAGAGAGAGATAGACATAATTATTTTAATATTGACATTAAAAAGAATAATGTTATAATATACGACAATCGGCTTTTGCCGGTTAAATAAAGCGGAGCCCATAATGAGAGGTAGAATAACATATCTGTTACTATTTGTGCCCATGCTAACCATATTGGCATCGGAATCTGTGCTCAAAGATGTTAAGTACAACATCAAAAGTAATGGTATAATGTTGAGTTTGGATTATACGCACCCGATTCCAGATGATAATATCATAGGATGGAAATCTGACAGGAACTGGCTTTATCTGACTCTCTTAGGCGTTAAACCCCCAAAAAGCCACACACCCAAACCAGTTTTCAGCGGACATATCAAAGAGATTGTTATAGATGATTTTGATGAATCTGTACAGATTGCTATATTGATGGAAAAACCAATCCACTGGTATGATATTATCAATTCAGAAGGTTCTTCATCTTCCGTGGTTTTTATACATACTGAATTGAATGCATCACAGATTGCAAACATAAAGAGACATTTAGATCAAAAAGGGGAATCGGTCTTTTCTCATGTACGGCAGCAAGGATTTCCTGCCTATAACACCAATTTTAAGAGTGCCTTTGAAAAAGCTCGTATGGAACTGGGGCCAAATGCACTCTTCAAATACAAAGGAAAACTGTATCACACAAATCATCCTAATGAATCAACCGGAGAATTAATATCTGGCCTCCAAGAAAAATCAAAATCGCTTACTGATTATTTTGACCGTTATGCAATAGCTTACACAGAAGATAATGAGGCTGAGTGGGACGACGGGCTGACATTCCAAACAGATGATTCTGAAAGACCCCCTGAGCAACAACCAGATGAGTATTTTGTTGAAAAGCAATCAGGTGAGGAATTAGTAGAATGGAAAAATTTTACTGAACATCAGGATGAGCCATATTCTGAGGATGAATTGATGGCTGAACTGAATGATTATTCTTTCACTAGCGATGAGATAAAAGGGCCAACAGTAGAATCTCAAAGGTCATCTTGGTGGGAGAGACTCCCATTTTTTTCCAGAGCAGAAAATAATATTCTAAGGAAAAGAGAAAGAGCTAATGATAGATATCTCTTAGTTGGTCAATCTGCGATAAGAGTAGATACAAATATTGATGGGGTACCTATTTATATTGACGGGCGATATGTGGGACACACACCTTTGTCAAATGCTATCCGGGTTGAACCAGGCTGGCACCAGGTTAGCGGATTTTCACCCCAATATCTGATGTATCTGAACACGGGTACGATTTCCTATGTAGATAATGACCCCATGCTCCATAACCAAATGTTTGGGACAGAGACCGTTTATGTAGAATCTGGGAAAATAGCAAGATCGGAAATGAGATTTGATTATGTAGGACCGTCCTTGCCTGTGAAAAGGAAAAATGGCGGATGGCTTGTAGGATTCCCAGTTGTTGTTTTATTCTTTCAGCTTTTAGCCTGGGGGGCAACATAATCTTACATTAGACGTTCACTGATCCTGTCTTATAGTTTTTTCCGTATATATCGTTCCAATTTTCGCCTAGAACAAACCTTCTTATTTCAAAATATGCACTTTTTAGAATTAATGGTCATTAATGATTCAACATATTTTATAGAGCCTAACAGTCTTAGGCTTTTCAAATAGTAAATATTTTTGAATTTGTTTCCTAAAAATCAAAAGGCTATGAGGGCAAAGACCACACCTACAACCGGAGCCGATATTGAAAATATATAGCTATTTTTTTGTAAAATAGACTCTAATAATTATAAGATTATAAATATGATTGATGCACTACACCAGGTTAACCCTAATTTATCTAGCTTGTTGAATATTTTTTATTCTTTATATAGAATCATTCATTTCTGAAAATAATATTATTTATTGAATTGTAATTAATATGGTTTAGGAATGGGAGTTGACAACCGAATTTCTTCTTTGATTTTATCTCAAATCGTAGATCATCAATATCGGAAGATAGGTATGGAAGAAGAGTGCATCATATATACAAAGGATCTCGACAGATTACCAGTGAATCCAGCCACACAGTATTCTGCAACTGATTTATTGAATGAGATGAACCTGCTCACAGATCAGAATGGAATATATTCTTTGGAACCCGGTGGACAGCTTGAGTGGTCCAGCCCTCCATATGAAAACTTGAACGATTTGTCCATAGCACAGTTAAGACATCGCAAACTGTTGGATGATGTTACAGATCATCATGATTTAATTGTTCTTCATTGGGGATTAGAACCAATCTTATTCCCTGATGATATTGATTTGATTCATCAATCCAAGTACCAGCTTATGAATGACCACATGGAGAAAGTTAATACACATGGGAAATGGATGATGCGTAATACTGCTAGTATTCAAGTGAATATCGATATCACGGGTAAGGAAGATGCAGAGAAAATGGGGTTTTTAGCCGATTGTCTGCATCCTGTTTGTGCCTATCTTTTTGCTAATAGTCCGTTTTATAAGAATGAGCCAGCTGGTAAAAAAAATATCCGGAATATAATTTGGGAACAAACAGATAATCATCGTTGTCGGAATCTGGTTGACCACGGTATTAGTTCACCTAATGACCTTATAAAAAACTATATTGATTATATGATGGATATCCCGGGAATTTTTCAGCTTAACTCTAAGAATGTTCTTGAAACTACTGATGGAACATTAGGCGACCGATTAGAATATTTATATGCTAATGGTAAAATTCGGAATGCTGATATTCAGTTAGCTCTCCATCAAGTATTCACTAACGTTAGGTATAAACACCTTGTAGAAGTTAGAGGAGCAGACCGGCCGCCATTGGGCCATGAACTGGCACCAATCGCATTTTGGACGGGCTTACTTACAACCGATAAAACGCGTGAAAAAGCTCTCGACGTGGTTAAACAATGGTCAAGCCAAGAACGCGCTTCTTGGAATAAATCGGCTTTGAACTTGGATTCATCTCAGATTGGGCCAAATGGGAAGTCATTTGAGTATTGGAACAAATGGGCTGGAGAACTAGCTTTGGAAGGGTTGGCCGAAAGAAGGAAAAATGAAGAATCACATTTTAAACCCTTTTTTGAATCTGTGCTATCTGATGGGCCATTTAGTTTACAGGTCCAAAATGATTTTGCAGATAGAGAAATATTATTGAAAGATTATCTTAATGAATAATAAAACACTGCATAATCTGATATGGGCCCCTATTTTCCTTATTGGTCTGGTTACAGTTCTTTTAGGAGTTGGTTGGCTATTTTATCCGGAACCCTGGATTTTAGACCGTGCTCCAAATGAGTTTATTTTAAAAACGTCCTTTAAAGAACTATTCGCTGCTGATATTAATCAACATCTACCTGATTATTTAAAAATGATTTACAGATTCTTTGGCTGGTGGGTAGTTTCGATTGGTCTGCTTTTGCTGACATATGTTTACGTTACCCGCATTGGGACGCGTTTGGCAAGAAATGCTATACATACTATGATAACGATTGTACTGTCAGGTGTCTATCTAATGATTTTTCGTTTTATTCCAACAACACCTTTTTTATATGGTATTTATAGTATGACAACCCTTTTATTGCTTAGTCTGTGGGCATCTAAGCAGATTAATCAATCCTAAAAAGAATTGTTTCTTTATTCACCAGTATAGTTCAGTTTAATTTCCATCAATGGTTTATAATGATTATTCCCAAAATATTAATTTGGTAGCCATCAAGAATATCATTTAGGATTATAATCTGATAGTAATTCATTCTTACTCTTACATGGTTTTAGGTTCTTTAAAACAGTAGATCAATTCTTTTATAGATAAATAAATGAATGATTATTTAGAAAGAAAATCAGTCCCTTTTCTCTCTACTGAACGTACGGATCAATGGTGGATAGAACCATTATGGACAGGATTAGGGTTTCTTGGGTTTGTTGTTTACACCACTTGGGCCATGTTCCAGGGTGATTATTATTGGTGGAGCGCACACCAAGATGGATTTGGTGGGTACTTGTCACCCTTTTATTCACCGCTTTTATTCATCAAAGAGGGTGTAGTAGGTGCTGCCCCTTTAGGGCATGCACTGTTTGGGTCTTGGCCAGAATGGTGGCCAAACTTGATTCCAGCAACACCAGCTATTTTAATTCTTGCAGGGCCATTATCCTTCCGGATGACATGTTACTATTATCGAAAATTCTACTATCGCGCTTATTTTTTTTCACCCCCGTCTTGTGCTGTAGAAAGTATTCCTCAAAAACAATACAAGGGAGAGACCACACTTTTATTGTTTCAAAATCTACATCGCTATACATGGTATATTGCCTTGGCATTTGTATTGACACTGACCTATGATGGAATAATTTCTTTTTTTCGTGGTGGTGAATTTGGCATTGGAGTTGGCTCGGTCATTTTGGTCATTAATCCCATACTTTTGGCGGGGTATACATTTGGTTGTCATGCCTTCCGACATTTAGCCGGTGGTAAACTGGATTGTTTTTCCTGCCCCAACGGGCAGAGGAAAATAAGATATAAACTCTGGACAAGTATATCTTGGCTTAATGGTCGTCACATGCTTTGGGCCTGGGTAAGCATGGTTTGGGTTGCATTTACTGATTATTATGTACGTATGGTCTCAAGTGGCCATTGGATTGACTATGGTACTTGGGGTTTTTAATGCTTGATATTTCCGATATCCAGATAATAGAACACGATGTTATTGTTGTCGGCGCAGGAGGCGCCGGATTGAGAGCTGCCATTGAATGTTCTGGGAAGGGTTTGAGCACAGGGCTAGTTTGCAAGACCCTTTTAGGGAAAGCGCATACGGTCATGGCTGAAGGTGGTGTAGCGGCAGCGCTTGGGAATGTTGATAATCGTGATCACTGGAAGATTCATTTTCGTGATACAATGCGAGGGGGAAAATTCCTGAATGTTTGGCGCATGGCTGAACTTCATGCAAAACATGCCCCGGACCGGGTTCGAGAATTAGAAGAGTGGGGTGCGGTTTTTGATAGGACCAAGAAAGGGCTTATCAATCAGAGAAACTTCGGTGGACACCGCTATCCTCGCCTAGCACATGTTGGAGATAGGACAGGACTAGAGATTATTCGTACGCTCCAGGACCATGGAATTCATCAGGGGATCGATGTGTATATGGAATGCACAGGTCTTGATATATTGAAGGATGGGAATCGAGTTTCCGGTTTGGTCGCCATATGGCGGGATACAGGACGCTTCGTGATTTTTAAAGCAAAAGCTGTTATCTTGGCCACGGGAGGGGGCGGAAAAGGATGGAAGATTACATCGAATTCGTGGGAATATACAGGAGATGGTCATGCCATGGCCTATGAAGCAGGCGCTGAACTGATAGATATGGAATTCACTCAATTTCATCCCACGGGAATGGTCTGGCCTCCATCAGTGAAGGGGATACTAGTAACAGAAGGTGTTCGCGGTGAAGGAGGAATCCTTGTTAACAGTGAAGGCCATCGTTTCATGTTCGATAATATTCCAGATAGGTTCGCAGCGGAAACAGCGGATACGGAGAAAGAAGCTGCCGACTGGCTAGCCGGAGATAAAGAGGCTCGTCGTCCTCCAGAGTTACTTACTAGGGATGTGGTGGCCAGAGCCATTCGAAAAGAAGTGAAAGCAGGTCGAGGTTCTCCCCATGGCGGCGCTTTTCTTGATATAGCCACGCGCCGTACGGCAGAAGATATTAAACGTAAACTGCCATCTATGTACCACCAATTTAAGGTGTTGGCAGAATTGGATATCACAACCGACCCTATGGAAGTTGGTCCTACGTTACACTATTGTATGGGTGGGATAAAGGTAGACGCAGATACGCAAATGTCACGTGTTTCAGGATTATTTGCATGTGGTGAATGTTCTGGAGGTATGCACGGAGCGAATCGCCTCGGGGGTAATTCATTATCTGATCTGTTGGTTTTTGGGAAATTGTCTGGGGATGGTGCCCATAGTTATATCAAGGAACTTTCTAATAATCCTGTTATTGATAATGAACAGGCTATTTCAATCATTCGTAGTGCAACTGACATTCTTAACCGGGAATCAGGTGGGAACCCCTATCTTCTTCGCGAAGAATTACAGGAAAGCATGCAAAACAATGTAGGAATAGTGAGAACAAAGGAACTTTTGACGAATGGGATTGATGAATTGAAAAAAATTAAAAACACATATAAAACAATAAAAGCAGATGGAGCGTCCCAGTATAATCCAGGCTGGCATGAAGCTATTGCATTGCGGAATCTGATTATTACGGCTGAATCTGTAGCTAGGTCAGCCCTTATTCGAGAAGAAAGTAGAGGCGCACATACACGGGTTGATTTTCCAGGAGAACAAGACAAATGGATAGATTATAACGTCGTTATTCATAAAGGCGATAATGGATCAATGTTGACCGAACGCAGAAAAAGGGTTACTCCTGACCCGGAACTGGTACGGATCGCAAACCTTTCTATCAACGAATTGGAAAGAGAAGTAGCTACAAAACCTTAAACAATCATGGAATTAAGAGATTTTAAAATTTATCGTGGTGATGAAACAAATGGCAAAATGGTCGATTATCAAATAAATGTTGATAAAGGAATGGTCGTATTAGATGCTATTCATCAGATTCAGGCCTTGAAAGCGAATGATTTGGCTGTACGATGGAATTGTAAGGCAGGTAAGTGTGGTTCCTGTAGTGTTGAGATCAATGGCAAACCAAAATTAGCCTGTATGACACGCATGAATGAATATGAAAAGGATGAAACAGTATCAGTGCGACCCATCAGAACATTTCCAGTGATAAAAGATCTAGTCACGAATGTAGAATGGAATTATGAACAGAATAAGCGGATACAGCCTTTTAAGCCCAATCCATCAGAAAAGGATGAAAAGGGGAATTACCATATGATGCAGGAAGATGTGGATCGTGTTCAGGAATTTCGTAAGTGTATTGAATGTTACTTATGCCAGAATGTATGTCATGTTCTTCGTGATCACGAAAGAAAAGATAATTTTGTGGGGCCAAGATTTATGATTCGCTTAGCAAGTTTAGAAATGCACCCTTTGGATATGAACGATCGGATTTCTGCGATAAAGGAAGAATATGGATCAGGTTTTTGTAATATAACTCGATGCTGTACTGATGTTTGTCCAGAACATATCCAGATAACTGACAATGGAATCATTCCATTAAAAGAGAGGGTTATTGACCGATATTATGACCCTCTCATTTGGTTGTGGCGGAAATTATTCAAGAAAAATAACTAAAATTTTCTGCGGAACAAGATAGATTAAAAAATCCAGATTAAAGATTATGAAGATTATTTTTATTTAAGCTTAAAGTTTACTGGAATAGAGATCCACACACCCACGGCCCTCTCTCGTTGTTTTGCAGGGCGAAACCGTGTTTTACGAATAGCTTCCATCGCTGCCTCATCCAACCCTGTATTTGGGATACCTTTTAAGATGATAGTTTCTTTCACACGTCCCTTTTTATCTATAAATGCTTGTACAACAACAACACCTTCGATACCTGCTTCTTGAGCAATTTCAGGGTACGATGGCCTAATTGGTGTGATAGGTTTTGGAGGATCATCATATGGAATAAATTTTACTTTTGGTCCTGTCGGTTGTGGTGGTGCGTCCCAAGCTTCAAAATCGTCAAAATCGAGATCATCAAGGGTTAAATCATCTGCGATATCTTCATCATCAGTCGGGACCGGAATCGATGGTCGGGCTGGTGGTGGTATATTATCTATCTGTTGTGTTTGAGGGATATCAATATTTTCAATAACTATCTGGTCAACATTTTCAAACCCGGCTTCAGCAATAAACCGAGGAAAAACGAGAAACATTATTATAACGATTCCAATCCCAGATAAGCCAGCAATCCGTACAATAATAGGATACTTAACCTTTAATGGATTAGTATCATACCTCATTAATTAACCAATGTTTTTGTGGAATAATTCAGTTTTAATGCGTCGGCATCACGTAATTTTTCATGGATTTCTGATACTAATTCCATTTTTGCCTCCTCATCTGCTTTCAAGGAAACAACAACCTGGGGATCGGCCGATCGTTTATCGTACATGATCTTGGCTACGTCATCTACAGCAAATAGCCTGTCATCAATTGAGATAAGACCATCCTTTGACACCCAAATATGGGATGTATGACGCTTTGATTTAAGCTTTTCTATGCGTTTCGCCTTTGGTAGGGTTACGGGTAATCCAGAATATTCTCTTAGCACAGTTGTGACCATGAAGAATATTAACAACATGAATATAATATCTGGCATGGATGCAGTAGGAATTTCAGTGGAGAGTTTAGTTTTACGTGAAAATTTCATTAGTTGGTATTTGCGATTGATATTCTTTTAGCATTGGCTTGTTTCAACTGATCAATAACACTTATGTAATCTGTATAGTCCGTTTTCGGGTGAGACTTAACTGATACGATAAGCTTATCATTTTCCCGCAATCTTCTTCCTACTATCTTATGAATTTGATCTACTGGAGTCGGTTCTTCATCCAATAAAACTTTCCCCTGTGAGTTAATAAGACAGTTAAGAATATTTTTCTTTTTGATTTCGATTTCTACGTCTCCAGCAGGTGGCAACACAATACCTAATCCCTTATCCGTATCGATTGTAGTAGTGACCAAGAAAAAGATCAACAATAAAAATGCTATATCCGCCATCGATGAGGTGGGGATTTCCCCACCCTTGAATCGCCGCGTTTTGGCCATTTATATATTAATTTTTTGTTTCTAATTCGTAGAGATGATCTACAATTTTAACCGATTGTTCTTCCATGTCAAGAACTAGCTTGTCAATTCTAGAAACAAAAACATTCTGTAGGACTTGAATTATCATAGCAACGATTAATCCAAATGCAGTGGTTAATAAAGCTTCAGAGATTCCTCCAGCTACAACTGCGGGGGAAATATCATTTGCAGCTTTAATTGAATCAAACGCGCGAATCATACCTACAACTGTGCCTGTAAATCCAAGCATTGGCGCAATTGTAATCACGGCGTTCAACCATATCATGTTCTTTTCTAAAAAAGCCATCTCCAGTCCCCCAGCATTTTGAATAGCTTTTTCTACTTCTTCTATGCCACGATGCATACGAGATAAACCTGCGTGAAAAATAGCAGATACAGGGCCTTGTGTGCTTTCACATAGTTTTAAAGCATCATCAACCCCTTTTTTATTTATCACAGATTGTATATCATCAAAGAATTGTTGTGTATCCATGCCAGACATGAGTAGAGAATAGAATCTTTCACCAGCGAACCCCAAACCAAATAATAAAGCACCTAGGATTGGCCACATGAAACCACCACCTTGATAAAAATAATCAACCATTATTTCCCTCCATTTAAATATTCACCCAAAAAATTAATCCACTGCATTTTCTGATAAAAGGGCCGGAATTTAATGACCAGACCCTAATAAAGCATCCGCTTCATTAAAGTAATTCAATGCTTCTACAATTTGATTGTCAATGGCCAATCGAACACCTACCGCCTCATCCTTTCCCCATATAGAACCTGCAATCTCGCTTTTTAATCGATTATTCAAGAATACCTTGTCCACTAAAAGAGAATCAAGATTATAACTAATCGAATCTTTATCAAGATAAGTGAAAAAATCTGTGAAAACAGATTCAGATATCTGCCAATATTCTCGGAACAAATTAAAATCATCAAAATCTGAGGAATGATTGGTTGCATATATAGAAGCAAAATTAAAAATTGGTCGCTCCGGATGACCTATTATATTTCCGGTCTGGTGAGTTATTTTGCTTTTGTAGGGGATATATACATCTGGGGTTATTCCGCCTCCACCGAAAACAGTTCTTCCGCTTCGTGTTCTATATTTTGGGCGAAACTCTTTCAAACTATCTATTGTTGTTTCACGATTTTTGGCATAAAGCTCTTTGTAGTAAACCATATTATTACCATCTTCGTAAGGTCTCTGGATGAGACGACCGGTTGGAGTGTAGTAACGTGCCATTGTCACTCGGACCGCAGAACCCCCATTAAGAGGCAACTGACGTTGTACCAATCCTTTCCCAAAGCTTGTTTCTCCAATTGTTAATCCACGGTCAAGGTCCTGTATCGCCCCAGACACTATTTCGCTAGCGCTTGCAGACCCCCGATTTATAAGTATTATAAGTGAAAAATCATTCCGGCCTTTAGTAGGGTCAGCGATAAATACTTGATTTGCTTCGGTAATCTTCCCCTTGGTGTAAACAAGAGTGTCTTTTGTGGTTATAAAAAGGTTAGCAACTGCTGCTGCCTGGTTTAGAAAACCACCACTATTCCCCCGCAGGTCTAATACTAGACGGTTGAATCCATAATTATCTAACTTTTCTAAAGCAGTTCTGACCTCCTTCTCGGTTGTAGCAGAAAAGCGTCTTAAAAAAATATATCCGGTTTTATCATCGATCATTGTTGCTGCTCCAACACTATGTATTGGTATATTATCCCGAATAATAGTGACATCAAATGAATCGGTTAATCCGATACGCTGAATGGTTACATCCACAGCAGAACCCTTACGCCCCCTCAATTTTTTCATTACATCAGCTTTGGTGATTTTATAAGCGTCATTGCCATTGATAGCGATGATTTTGTCACCTGGTTGCAAACCCGCATGATCGGATGGACTATCTGGAATAGGTGAGATTACGGTTATATAGCCATGAAGAATATCAAATTCAATCCCAATCCCCTGAAATTTCCCACGAAATAATTCGTCAATATTTTCTTGTTCCTTGGCAGGAATATATGTTGAATGGGGGTCTAGTTCTTCCATTAATCCATGAAAAGCTCCATCCATGATTTTTTCCATGTCCACGGAGTCAAAATAATATAGATTTACATAAGAGATAATTTGTTGTAGAACATTGATCTTATCCTTCAACACCCTATATACATTTTGATTATTAGAATAAAGTTCAGGAATAAATAAAAATGCAGCCAATAAAAATCCACCTGCTGCCGAGAACACAAGGGGCCATACTCGGCGAGTCTGCGATCTATTCATTGTCTTATAAAAAGAAAATTATAATAGAAAGAATTGATTATAATCCTAGATAAAGCATAGTTCGAAAAGCAACTCCTTGGAGAGAGAAGGGTTGTGAATCAGCAACCTGGGTCCGCCCGTTCAGAATCCATCGTCCTTGACGGATTGTCCCCTTGTTAAAACCAACACTTATACGTAATCCAACCCTATCTAACAACTGCCATTTTATAGCAACATAAGGTTGAAAATTAAAAAATGCACCACTAACATCACTTAATACTCCGGGTATTGGTTTAACGGAAAAAGTTGACTGATCACTATCGACATCATCGACTTCATAGAGCCATGCTAATTCACCATTGACAGTGTCAACAGTTCCATATGCACTTGTAAATGTACTATCCCAGACAGCAGTTCCGGTTCTCTGATCAACGCTAACGCTGATTCGGCCTAACCCTAAAAGAGCACCAGCTGCTATCTCAAGGTCTTGGAATACAGGCATTACATGCTCAACTGTAGCCGCACCTAGGGATATAGTTATTTTCCCTTCAATAGAAGGAACGAATAAAGGGTTAGTATTCAATACTGTATCAGATGCAGCATTAGCACCAGTTTTATCATAGATGTAAACATCTGGGACTGTAGAAATCTTTGATGACCCCACGCCAGCATAACCTCCTATCCGCCATTTCCCTGTCATGTGGGCAAACCCTTCACCCCCATGCAGTACAAATGGGTTATCGAAACCCTTGGTATCCAATCCGAGTCCTTCCAGATTCGTTTTGGCTGGGATGGAATCCATAGAGATATACATTGGGCTATAACCAATACCTCCTCCGAAGAAGTCTTCTACGGGATACAGGTCAAACTGGGCGCTTAAAGCTGATATGCAAATAAATAACAATAAAAATATTTTCTTCACGATTTTAGGGCTCTCCGCATGTGAGATTTTTTCTAATTTATGTAGCATCGGCGAATTTCGAAAGGAAATATACCCCATAATTTAGACATTCACCGCAAAAGTTGCTGTAAGGGCTTTTTCTTGGAAAAAAACCCCCGTTAACCTATATTTTTTTGTAAAGTAAACGAGGTAAGGGAGTCTATTTCGATAATCTCCTTCGAATAAATGCGCCCTTTTGGGGTAAAACGCATGATGTTTCGTAAATCTATTATGATAATTAGCAGTCCATTTAAATATTTTTTGGCTACGATCATGTGGCTGGCGAATCCAGTTTTGGGTGGTCAATCGTATATTAAAGGGATATATGACCTGAACAATGACGGTGTACGTGAAGTTCTGATATTACGGTCAGGAAAACCCGGAATAATTCTGATTGAATTCACCAATTCGTCAATTAGCGATACTCTTTGGTCCTATACGCTCCCCGATGGTAGACAGTTTACTGATGCATTAGTAATGGATATCAACAAGAATGGGCAACCTGATCTTATTGCTACTGCTGCTCTGCAACCAAAAAATGGAGATCGAAACTGGTTGTTTGTATTCCCCGGCACGAACATGGGGTTTGAAAACACGCCCGCTGTAGTAAATGATAAAGGATTGAATATAGATAATCTGAGACCGATAAATCTGTCAAAAATAGAAGGCCCCTCCGGTCTTTTGTCTGTTTCTTTTGGAACCCCGGCACGTAAAACTTTAGTGTTTCATCCAGAGATTACCGATGCAGGGATAACCATTGATAGAGGTCGAATAATTTCTGATTCTTTAGTCCAAAATGGTTTTGGACATGTGTATTCAGGCAGTTTTTCATCAGGTGGGAGGCATTATTTGGCCCAGTTCTCTACCGAATTAAACACGCTTAAAGTTTCAGTGTTTGATGTAGACAAAGATTATCAAAAAATTATAACTGAAGTATTACAGTTGGGTAATGCACGCGGGGTCATTGCGCAAGGGATTCAATCCTTTAATAGCGGCTTGGATAAACAAGGATTAGGGCTATTGGTACCGTTTGCGACAGGTAATGTGAAATTATTAAATGTGAATGAGGATAAATTGGAATTTATAGATTCCGATTTCTCTAATAAGGATTTATTCCCCAAATTAATTAATCCTTCCGAATCTGAATTATTAGATCTCGTCAATTATAGAGTACAATCTGGATTTTATCATGTCATCCAGACCCATGCAGATTTTATGCGAGAGGATAGAGAACCAAAAACAATGTATAGGCCTAAAATATTGAGTGGTCCAACATTGGCCGATTATCTGAATGAAGTAGGGGTTGGGAAAAAATCAGTTCCAACGGAAAAGATTGATATCCCAAAGATTAACGATGACATGCATAGTTCGGATTGGGCCGCTGATGCTGGCATTGAGATTGAAAAAATAGATTCAAATATAGTAATGGAAGGTACTGCTGATGATTCATCAAAAATTGTTTCTGTTCCAGATACAGATGACGAAATACTGGCTTTTTCTGAAACTGTCAAAAAAGCACTGATCCCAAAAAAATCTGAAGCAAATCAACAAATAACATCTGAAAATAAAAATTCTTTGATTGATCTTTACTATATCTTGGTAATGACACCCACAACCGCAACAAAAGATCGTTTCATCTTTGATGGTGAAGCACCTTTTGGTGTGGCTGTGAACCAAGTACCACCAATGGGGGACCCAACACACTTTCAGCATAGTGTCTCTGCTAACTTGGCAAATCTACGACATGGGAATGAATATGATTTTGCATATACGCTTAAAGAAAATATCACTGACAGTGTTACAACACTGGTGATGGTACATGATATGCAAACTAATATTGTATTTTTATCTGTTTCTCCTATTCAAGATTCATTGTCCCAATCATACCAGCCGGAAGCTTTTGACCCAAAGCTTTTTGAATTCCCAGATTATTTCTTTGAAGGTTTTCCTATAAGCCTCGGAATGGATTTCACTGATAAGTTAATACGCTTTTCATTCAATGATCAGAGCGATAGCTCACTTTATCAGGGTATTTATTTATCTGCAACTACACCATCAAAACCAGCACAATCTCTAGCTGTGTTTTTAGATGAAGGCACCCTACAAGCAATTCGTGGAGAAGTGAAAGTCAGGGAAAATGGGTCTAAAAAAATCACAACAGAATTCGACATTTATGGATTTGTTGAACCAAGAGTGATGTTTTCAAGGTTGGTTCAAGAAGATTTCCCCGACTCTTTGAAAAAGCGTTTGTTACAAGGGGAATCAATGGAAGAACCTCTGTTTGGACCAGACGGAAGATTACCGAAGGTAATTCATGAAAGAAGATTGCCTGACGCCCAGTTTGGCCAGCAAAACCCACCCATCCCAGTTGATCCCTTAAAAGGTATTTTCCCGGAAGGACAAGGAGTAACAACTCCAACAAAGGCTTCGGCAGAATCTCCAACGCCTCAACCCCAGGAGCCATCTGAGAAACCTGTGTCCCCTGAAACTCCTATTACGGAACCATCCAAACCGGATACTCCATCCGATACATTAAAACTTGAAGATGCTAAATCTATTCCATCTAATAAGATTAAAAACGTAGAACCAAAAAAATTACAGTTGGAAAGCACTACCCCAATACCCTCTAATACTATCGATTCTGGGGATAACAATTAATTCATAGTTTGAATATGAAGTTTTTTTATTCCATTTTTAGACGAATAATTCTATTCGTAATTGTGGTCTGCGTAGCATGGTCTCAAAAGATTGTGCATATGAATGGTGCGTACGATCTGGATGGTGACAACATGCTAGAATTTTTAGCATTGGAGTTGAACCCCGAAACCCATGTTTTTCCTACATCTGTTCGTTATTATGAGATTGATTCAGATAGTTATCAATCACTTATCTGGGAGTTTGAACCACCAGTTGAGTTAGAGGGATATTTTGTGGATGCACAAATAGGAGATTTAGATGGAAATGGTATTCCAGACTTGGTAATTGTTATGAACCTATCCCGGTTTGGGACCAATGCCACCCCACATGTTTTTGTTGCTGCCTATCAGTGGGACAATGAATCGTTCTCGGAAATACCCTCTGCAACTTTGGATATTGGGAAACAGAATCGTTCTTTGAGGTGTAATAATTTTGCTTTATTGGATAAGAATAATGACGGTGACCAAGAGTTGGTTTTATCTTTAGGAAGCCCCTTCCGTGGTTTTGCTTTTGTGGATGTCAATTCGCAAGGGCAATTAGTAATGTCCAAAAAAATTCGGCCAGATGATCTTCTTGTTGGTTCAGGACTTCTTTATGCTGCTGTTTTAGACTATGATAATGATGGGTATGAGGATTTGCTAGCAATTAGTCCGGAAGGAAATGTGATTAAAGCACAACCCTTTTATAATATTGGAGGAGTATTTGATTCCGGACATTTAATCCGTAAAAAATTTGATGGTGTTAATGGGATTTTGTCTCGATCATTTCAACTTACGGATTGGGATGCAGATGGGTTTATGGATGTGTTAGCGCCATTTAGCTCTGGTGATATTATAGCTTTCACACTTACCCCCGCCACACTAGTTGTGGATAGAGTTCCTGTACAACCGGGACCATTAACTCAGATAGATGTTGCTGATTTTAATCAGGATACATTTCGTGATCTGCTAATGCTCTCTGCGGATATTAATGCTTTAACCCTTGTTTCTGGGAAAGATGGAGGTGTAGAAGGTGTACGGAATGCAATGTCCGAAGTTCCTACCGATATTCAAGTGTTCGCAATGATTCCGTTAACAAAAATGGGACAATATACCGGTAGTGTACTGGTGTCTGGATGGAGTGGAAAGGAGAATTCAATTTATGTGCTTGATCTTGGTGAAAAATCAGCGCAATATGATCAAGGATTTTTACTGAGTTCTGAGTTTATTTCTGAACAATTACCGGAGCTACTTTCAAATGTGAACAAAGTAAAACCAGAGATTCCTGAAATTTATATTGAAGTCATCCCCGAACAAGCACCCCAAGCCCCACAACCGGAAAAGGAAATCATAATTGAAATGGGAGAACAGCCCGATAAATGGGTTCCAAGAGCATTAGAACCAACAGTAGCTGAAGGGAAGGTATTAAAGGAACAACCTAAATCAATACCACCAAAAAAAATATACCGAACTCTGGAAACCCCCAAGAAACCTAAGCCAAAGGAAACACTCGGACAGCGATTACCAAAACATGTTCTTCCGCGATATGTTTTGACCCTTAATCAACAATTTGAATACTTGATTCTCAGGGATAGTACTGAAAGATTTCATAGTTTTCGTTGGCAAACACCTCCACCAAAAGGAATGTTCTTTCATTATGAGACAAGAACAATTCGCTGGGTGCCTACTGATGAACAACTGGATGCATTCCCCTTAACCTATTTTCTGCGAATCAAGGTAGATGAAATAATGGAACCTATCTCGGCGTCTGCTCAGCCCCAAAAGGAGTATAAGACCGTTCCAGTTTTGGAAAGTAGAGATGAAAGCGTCTGGATATATGTCAATGACCCCCCGAGGTTTTTGACTCAACCCTTAGGAACAGAATTTGTTGCTGGGGGTGTTTTTCGCTATGAACCTATTGTCCGAGACCGCAATCGCGATGCCTCAATACAGTTTTATCTTGAAATAGGACCACCTGGGATGACTATTGAAAATGGTGTATTGAGCTGGAAATCGGACAGTATTAGTGCTGAAACATATGATGTTCGACTAGTTGTTTCAGATGGGTTTGATCGTGATATTCAAGAGTTTCAACTATCTGCTAGAACAGGGATAAAAATATTGTCTAAAGCTCCGACCATTGCAACAGTTGGTGAAAAATATCAGTATGATGTAAAAATATGGCGTCAGCGTACAAGCGAAGCAGCAAAATATAAATTATTCTATGGACCAAGTGAAATGGCCATCGATGAAAAAGGTATTTTATCCTGGACACCTACTCCTACGCAGATAGATACTGTGAAATATGCGGTTGTAACAATCCATGGAGTAGCTTCAGACACGCAGTTTGTGGACATATTTGTAAATCATCCGCCCATCATACAAAAAGCCCCCCCACCCATGACAAAGATAAATGTTGGAGGAGTCTGGGATTTTGATTTACAAGCAACCGATCCCAACAAGAATGATAAGTTAATTTTTACTGCTCATGTTTTGCCAGAGGGTATGCGCATGGATCCATATACAGGCCGCTTGCACTGGGAGCCAATGGTTTCTCAAATCGATTTTCATAAACTTAAGATAGAAATATCCGACGGATATTTAAACCAGTTTATCGAATCAGAATTTTTTGTTAATGCGCCAGTTAAAATTGTATCGGTCCCAACAATGACCGCTACTGTTGGGGATGAATATGTTTACAAACTTATCACGGTGGATAGAAATAATGGTTCTCTTCTTCCTTTCAAGAGAGTTGTAAAAGTTGATGATGTAAACAATACTAGAATTTATTCGATTAATATTTCAGATGATGTTGCCATTCAAAATATTGATCGCTATTTGGGTGATTGGTATAATGCTAATGCTGTTTATTATGTAGACCCAAACTACCCGGCTGATACCCTTGTTTCTAGGCTTAATATGAAGCGATATGTACATTCTGTGTTTTTTGAAGATGAGAGATTATGGGTTCTAATATCGACATTAAATGGACGAACAATCAAAATAAAGGATTTCTTATGGGAATTCTTTCAGGGGAACAAAGGAAAACCCCCACGAATTATTGTGGAAAGAGTTAGCCCTATGCGTTTCACTATGACTGAGTTCCCGAATGGGATGGAAGTGGACGAATCATCTGGAACGATTCGCTGGACCCCAAAAAAGAGACAAATAGATACTCATCGCATTTCGGTTGTCGTTTCTGATGGATATACAAAGGATGAACAGACCTTTGAAGTTTACACGAACCATTTACCAACTATTGTATCAAATCCGCCAAGGATGGCTTTAGTTGGGGAATTATTCAAGTATCAGGTACGCGTTGAGGATTTAAATGAAAATGCAAATCTTAAATACACAATGGTAAAGGGACCTCATGGTATGCAAATGGATAAGAATGGAAAGATTTTATGGGTTCCAAAAGCAGCACAAATAAATTATAACAACTTTGAAGTAGCCGTCACAGACGGATACGGGTCAGACTCTCAATCCAGCCGAATTTTTATCAATAATCCTCCAATGATTATTTCGACTCCGAAACCAGTAGGATTAACAGGACATACTTGGCGATATAAAATGACTACAGAAGATTTGAACGGGGATAGGGTTACTTATCGTGCGGTACGATTACCAAAATTTGCCAAGTTTGACCGTCGAAAAGGATTATTAGAGTGGACACCCCGAAAAAATCAAGATGGTGCCAATGATTTTATTTTGATGGCAGTTGATGAACACGGTGCTACCACAACCCATGATTTTCAAGTTCATGTTTTCTATGATCCAAGCGCTAAACAGCTAGTGAATACCGGATGGCCATTGATGCTTACATTTGTGGGTGTTGTTTTTGCTTGGGGTGCTGGTCAGATTTAATTGTTATAAAAAAGGTTGTAGATAATGTTCTAATTTCGATTTTGGATGGAACTCCAATCTGATTTTCACTGCGTATAATGGAATATTGAATTTGAAACCACTTAATTTGATTAAATCTTTTTCAGTGGTTATCAGGTAATCCGCTCCATTGATTTTTGCCCGTTGCTCTATTTTTTTAATGTCTAACCTATTGTAATTATGATGGTCGGGGAATGTTTTTCCCCCACATATTATCATTTTTGTCTGGTTTAGGGACGCTATGAATCCTTCGGGGTCTCCAATAGCTGAGAAAACGTAAATTTTACAATTCTTTCTGTTTTTTAAATATATTTGATCGTTTGTGATAGACCGAAGTGTTTTATCCAATTTCATGGTGTTTTTGATTATAGGTAATCCGGTCTCTTCCATTTTGCGGATTAGAAAACCCCGTGGTTTATGAATATTTACTTTGGTCAAAACTAAAATGTCAGATCTTGATAGATGATACCAGGGTTCGCGTAATGACCCATAAGGTAAGAGCTTTTGATTTTGAATGGTATCCTTTGAATTGATTAGCACTATATCAAGATTTCGATACAATGCTCTATGTTGAAATCCATCATCCAAAACAATAATATCTGGTTTGAATTTTTTTATTAGTAACATTCCACCACGATATCGTTGCTCGTCTACTACAATAGGAACATTGTTCAGGTTATGGGCGAGCATGAATGGTTCGTCTCCTACATCTTGCCACAATTTTGGTTTTGTTTTCCCATTAGTAACTATCACGGTACCCGTGGTTTTCCGTCCGTAACCTCGGCTGACTATACCAACACGCATTCCTCTTGACTGTAAATATTTAGTTATATACTCTACAAGGGGGGTTTTCCCAGTTCCACCTATGGAGATATTGCCAACGCTTATTACAGGACAAGGTAATGACCGAGTAACAAAAAAACCAAAATGATAAAATAAATTTCGCCAGTAAACAAGACCCCAATAGAACAAAGCCAAAGGGAACAGAATAAATGCCAAATATTCCTTAGATATTTTGTTTATTTGCATACTCTAGATTACTATGTTCTATATTATTCATTCCTTTGATAAAATCTTGTTTGCACTGGTCAAAATCCATATTCTTTTCAAAAAAGATAGGGCTACCATATTCCATGAAAATAGTGCCAAATGGTTTTTCAATATAAAACGTATCCCAGTTTATAAATTCCCAGTTTTGAGTTGAATGAACAGCAACAGGAACAATAAAAGAACCAGTTTTTTTTGCTGCCTGAATAACACCCGGTTTTGGGATACGAGGTGGGCCTTTGGGGCCATCAGGTGTAATAGCAAATAATACTGGTGGATTTTGTAAAACTTGCACCATCTCAATGAATACATCTGGTCCACGTTTTGAGCTTGACCCCCTTAACAAACGCCACCCCAGATTATGACCAATTCGGGAGATGATTTCAGCATCGCGATGAGTACCGGCCAATCCATAATACCCATTTCCAGATAAATGCATAAATGGAGCCAGTAAATGCCCATGCCAACAAGCAATAATCACCGATTGTTTTTTTTCTAGTAGAGAAATATAATGTTTTGTCCCTCTGATATTCCATCGGTTTGTACCATACAGGAACTTCAGTATCCATTTCCCTATAAATGATTGGAGCCGAGGTTTAACTATATTATCAAACACCTGCATTGATTTATAGCTTTTCTATAATTGCTTTTGCAGCTCTTTTATAAACACCCGATTCACCTAGTGCGTTTCTTATGATTTGGTAGCCATTCAATATTTTTTTTCTCTCCAAACATTTTTTGTCCAATAAAGGGATGATATTATTAACAAGGTTGTTTGGTGTCATTTTGTATTGAATTAATTCATGAACAATCTGTTCTCCAGCAATCAAGTTGACCATTGATATATGAGATACGTTAGATAAATATTTTATAATCATCCAGGAAAAAAAAGACATCTTATAGCATACGACCATAGGTATTCCTTCCATTGCGCACTCTAAAGTAGCCGTTCCCGAAGAAGTAATAGCTACTGTTCCAAAGGCCATTGCTAGTCGAGCTTTATTTTCAACGCTGATGTGGTCTGGCAGTGGTTTCAGAACAACATTTGGTGCTTTTCCCACTACAGCCTGCAAAGATGGAATCTTTTTTTGTAAAAGGTTAAAGGTTTTTAAAAAAATTGGCCAATGCTGGTCTACCTCTTGTTGTCTGCTCCCCGGGAGCAATGTAATAATAGGATGGTTTGGGTCTATATTATGCAAATTCATAAATGTTGTTCGTGCTTTTTTCACTGGTTGTCGATCTGCGAAAGGATGTCCAACATAGTTTATCGGTAGCCCTCTAATCTCAAACCATTCCTTCTCAAAGGGGAAGATAGAAAGAGCTTGATTCAGTAGGGGTTTCATTGTTTTCACCCTTTTTTCTCCCCAGGCCCATGCTTGTGGTAAGATAAAGTAGGTAATGGGGATATCTAGTTTCCGAATTCTTTTTGCAAGGCGCAGATTAAAACCAGGATAATCAATAAGAATCACTCGATCAGGCATAGCATGTTTGATATTTTCAACAGTTTCATCCAAAATATGAAACATACGATACAGATTTTGTATTACTTCAGAAAAACCCATAATTGATAAATTATCAACATGTTCGATAATTGTTACCCCCGCCGATGCCATTTCATCACCACCATGTCCAACAAATGAAATATTTGATTGTCCTTTTTTCATGGCTGAAACTAATCTAGCACCATGAATATCTCCGGAAGGTTCCCCCGCAACAAGAAAAATAGTTTTTTGAACGGAATTCATAACTATTTCTATCAGTTCAACAATTTATTTTTAAAAGAACACTGGTTTAAATATTATAATTACTGAGATTATTACAATGTTTTGTAGAGTGCGATTTTCGTTTTTTAGCGTTTGTTTTACCGTTAAAGGTTGCCTGTGATCTTTGTTTTCCCAGGAATTTAATCTGGGAATTAATCGCGGAACATTATCACTATAGATTTTATATGCGCTACTGAACTTTAGTGTTAGCATTTCTTCTTCAAGTGAGATGATAAGAGCATATTGTAAAATAAAAAATGTTATTGTTAAAGGTAGTAAATACCACATCCAAGGTCCCCCAGAAACGAATACCATACCAATATAAATAACAATATTCCCTAAGTATAAAGGATTTCTTGTCCGAGCATATGGTCCTGCAGTACAGAGAGACGGTGCTCCGACCGTTGTTGTCCGCGTAGCGCCACCAGCATACCTTACTGCATGGAACCGTATGACCTCTCCTATTAGAACCAAGAATAATCCTATATGAAAATAAGGTGCCGCTGGTGACGAAAAGTGGATAATTATTAAAGCAATGGGGATAGGGGTAAAACTTCGATTCTTAAAAATAAATCTTCTGGTATCCATTAATGAATATCCTGAATGATCATATCATGAATTTTTATGGCTATGGCTAAAGCAGTACGTCCAGCAATTCCATCTACGACAGGAGTTTCTTTTCCAGTCAATGAGAGAACAAAATTTTTGAGTTCAAGTTGCAGTACGTCTTTTTCATCAACCGAAGGCTTTTCATATGCGATGAGTTTTTTATCTCCATTGTACGTAAATGAAGCTGTCCTCAATATTTCAGGTCTATCATCGGGTTTATCTATAACATGGTATATTTCTGTGAGCATTAACAATAGATCGATTGTGGCATACAGATTTTTTTGAAATAGTTTAATTTTACGGACCTTATTCTGAGAAATTCTACTAGATACAATACTAGCTACTGTTCCATTTTCAAATTTCATTCTGGCGTGCGCAATATCCACTGAATCAGTCAGAATTGATACACCACTAGCGTGAATGTTTTTAATCGGAGATTTAACTATCGATAGCAAAATATCAATGTCATGAATCATAAGGTCAAGTACGACAGGGACATCTGTTCCTCTCACTGTATAGGGAGCCAACCGTTGAATTTCTACAAATTTTGGGGTGATTTTATAAGGTTTTAGTGCACTTAGCGCAGGATTAAACCGTTCGATATGGCCTACCTGAACCAATACATTCTCTTTTTCAGCAAGTTTTAATAAATGATCAGCTTCTTCCAGTGTTTTAGTAATCGGTTTTTCAATAAATACATGGCAACCTTTGTTTATGGCTTGTTCAGCTACGTGTTTGTGTGTTTCAGTAGGCGTTACGACCGAAACCGCATCACAAATCGTTAATAAATCCGAAAGGTTATTAAATGAAGTTGATTTGTACATGTTAGCAACTATTTTAGCCTTTTTTGAATCAATATCATATAACCCGGCAAGGTTCACATCGTTAAGTAACTTGTAGTGTTTAACATGGTGTTGCCCCAAATGACCTACACCAATAACACCCACGACAGGTTTTTCACTCTTCATAATAGCTGGAAAAATTACAGATTTCAATCGCCATGCAAAATTGAAGATAAAAAAAGATAAAATCCCATTATATAGTAATATTAAAAAATTCGGAAAAAACTTGCATTTGGTATGAAAATCAGGCAATTTGGCGAGTAATCCGTAGGTAAAATTGGAGTTTCGTTATGGCTAACGACATAAAGTCCGGGATTGGTTATATCATTCCGGCAGCGGCCGTCGTAGGCTTTTTCACTACTCTCCTTCTGGGAGAATACTTGCTGAGCATTGTAATTGCAGTGGCTGGGATACTTGTATGGTTTGTATACATGCTTGTAATGGAGTCTTCACCTCCACCCAATCTGGGGAATCTTATAATACTTTTTGGAACATTACTTTCACTTGGCATATTCATGGGTTTTGGTGTGGTCCAGAATATGTGGGGCGGTATAGAGTTCCAAACAGAAGGAGCCCTATTTGCACTGGTAATCTTATTTTTCTCTATTTTGACCGGGATGCTGTTCAGGAATCAAACATTTTTCGACCAGCCTGTTACTTCAGCTGGAGGCTTAACGAACCGCGAAAAACAATGGGTACAAAAGGCTTTAAAACAAAGTAATGAAAAAACGGATGATGTTGAACCAAAGGTCATTGTGGTGAAACAGGCTGAGGAAAATATAAAAACTGATGATTCTACCAGCCACGATGAAGAGAATACTCCATATAATAATCCCTATATGTATGCATATCCTCCAGAATATTATTATGATGATGAATATGATGATGAATATGATGAGGATGAAGACGAATAAATCACATTTGAAATAAACTATAAAAGCCCCAGATACACTGGGGCTTTTTTGTTAAGAGTTGCTTTTAAAAAGATGATTATTAAACTTTTGATATAAAATCAGGGGAATCTAATATAGCTATATATTATAAAGAAAATAGATACAATCCCCATCCCTAACACAATAGGATTTACCTTCTTGCCGTGCTAGGCCTTTTTCAGAGACAGCCTGCTCTGAACCGTATTGTACCAATGCTTCATAGGGATAAATCTCTGCTTTGATAAACCCCCGTTCAAAATCGGTATGGATTTTCCCAGCTGCTTGCACTGCTGTTGTTCCCTTTTTGATTGTCCATGCCCGAACTTGTTTATCTCCAGCAGTGAAAAAGGTCTGTAGGCCCAACAATTCAAATCCAGCGCGAATAACTTTATTTAAACCAGGTTCTGGCAAACTATATTCTGCTAAAAAAAGCTTTTTATCTTTTTCTGGAAGTAATGCTATTTCTTGTTCGATCGTTGCACAAATACGGATTGCATTGTTACCCTCGCTTTTAGCAAGGTCAAATAAAACCTTAACATTTTTATTCTTATTATCGGACATGATTTCGTTGTCATTGACATTTGCGATATATAGTATGGGTTTTCCACTCAATAGCTGTAAGGAACGAAAAAATACAAGCTCATTATCATTGGCATGAAATGTTCTTGCTCTGTGTCCAGAATTGCAATGTTCTATGAGCTTGTTTAAAACCTCCAGTTCACGAATAATTACTTTATCACCGGATTTAGATAATTTTTCTTTTTTAGACCTTTGTTTCTCTAAAGTATCCAGATCTCTAAGAATGAACTCTGATTTTATTGTTTCTACATCTCTTATCGGATCAATATTGCCATCAACATGACCAATATTGTAATCTTCAAAACAACGCACAACTTGGATAATAGCCTGGGTCTGTCGTATTTGTCCTAAAAACTGATTCCCTAATCCTTCTCCCCTACTTGATCCTCGTACTAATCCAGCAATGTCAAGAAATTCAACTGTGGCGGGTATAATTATTTTAGGTCGGTAGATTTTTCCAAGTTCATAAAGACGTTGATCAAACAATTCTACATTCCCGATATGGGGCGTGATTGTACAAAAAGGATAATTTTCAGCCGGGACAGTAGAAACTGTCAAAGCATTAAACAAGGTAGATTTTCCGACATTAGGAAGCCCCACGATTCCACATTGAAGAGACATTTTATGTAATAGATAGCTGAATAACGGTAGACCAGTTAAAATGCATCCAGGCCAGGATCCCCACCAAAATCATATATAAGATTCTCGAACAATCCTACTTGAAGGCTTTTTGCAGAATAAATGATTCGGTCATCTGCATATAATTCACCATCACCCCAGATGACACAAGATGGTTTTTTAATAAGTTTTTTTATATCAATTTTATAAGTTACTTTTTTATGGTATGGGCGTACCTGACCCCTAAATTTTACGTCCGAAACCCCTAAGGCCCTTCCCCTGCCCTTTGCTCCGCTCCAGGTCAGAAAGAAACCAACAAGTTGCCACATACCATCTAGACCCAAGGAACCCGGCATAACAGGATCCCCCATAAAGTGACAATGGAAAAACCATAAACTTGGATTGATGTCAAGTTCAGCAGAAATCTCTCCTCTCCCATATTTCCCGCTATTTTCACATATATTCAATATTCGGTCGACCATTAACATCGGCTCTTGCGGGAGTTTGGCATTTTCTTTTCCAAACATTTTTCCAGCTGACATTTCAATTAATTCATTTTTTGTATAGGAATTTTGTTGTCCCATAAAACAATTTCCTTTGCTCTTAATTTGTGATTGGAGAGTACAAAATTATTTTGAAGGAATGAATCATCATTTCAATCGTTATGATTATGATGAAACGGGTAAATTGATACTTAAATGTCGGAGGCAACATGTCTAATTGGGTTTTAATTCTTGGTGCATCTACAGGGCATGGTGGGGCAACAGCCATCAGATTGGCTAAGGATGGATATGGTATCCTTGGTTTCCATTTTGACCGTGGTGATGCAAAAAAAGAGGCAGAAGAAACTATCAATAAGGTTAGAGAATTAAGTGGTGGGGAATGTCATTACTGGAATACAAATGCGGCTGCTGAGGATAATATGGATAAATTTATTCCCAAGATCAAAGAGATTATAGGGGAAAAACCATTGAAACTTTTACTCCATTCGATAGCTTTTGGAACAACAACCAACTTTTTTGGGGAAAAATCTGTCACACAGCGACAAATGGATATGACAGTACATGTGATGGGCAATTCATTGTTGTATTGGACGCAAAAATTGTTTAGTGCAGGTTTATTAGGACAAGGGTCCAGGATAATGGGACTGACCAGTGAAGGTAATTATATGGCTATGGATGGGTATGGCCCCGTAAGCGTGGCCAAAGTTGCAATGGAAGCTATTATTCGACAAATTGGTTGGGAGCTAGGTGAGCATGGAATTACAGCTAATGCTATACAAGCTGGTATTACACCCACACGAGCGTTGACAAAGATAACTAAGAAATGGGAAACATGGGTAGAAAATACAAAAATCCGAAATCCAATGCGCCGTACAACCACACCAGAAGATGTTGCAAACACTATTTCATTATTATTACATCCAGAAGCGGATTTTATTAATTGTTCAATCATTTATTGTGATGGTGGTGAACATCGTTCAGGGATTTTTTAAAATAATATTGATAAAATCCATTTAGTTGTTGTTTCCATATTATGGATCTGATTCTTTTTCTACAGCAATTTGATTTCCCAGTTGTTATTTATGTGTTCAAGGGAATCACTCTTGTAGGTGATCCCGAGTTCTACTTTATTGCGTTGGCTGTGATTTATTTTTTCTGGCGAAAGGAAGAAACATTACCATTGTCAATCCTACTACTTGTATCTTTTTTTATAAATATTGGTTTGAAAGAATTCTATAGTATTTCTCGACCTCCGGAAGAGTTATTTCTAATCACTGCGACTGGCCATGGTTTTCCCAGTGGTCATGCTCAGGTATCAATTGTTTTATGGAATTATATTGCCTGGCGCCTGCAAAACTTTTTCTGGCCAACACTTCTCGTTTTGTTGATTGGCATGTCCCGCGTCTATTTAGGAGTACATTATTTTGATCAAGTATTGGTTGGTTGGTTGGTCGGGTTTGCAACTGTGGTGCTTGGGATTATTACAATAGATTATATTCAGGGGAAACTGGTACTAAACAGTCATGAATCTTGATTCAAAGCTAGTTTTTCTTGAATCAACTCAACCAGTTCATGAGTGTCTTTTGATGGCTGAAGTTCAAAACTATTCTTTGCTTCTTCCAGAGCATATTCCCACCAGCCCTTTTTTGTATATGCAAGGGCAAGTTTGAAATGTGCCGTACCAAGTATCTGGTATTCTTCTCGTGTTAACTTGCTGTGATCGGCTGGGAACATACGATCCACTTCCCGAAATTCTGTAATAGCTTCATCAACCAGGTCTTTTTGAAGATACCAATTACCTAATTCTAAATGCCGCTCCGGACTATCCTGACAAGCACCCATAAAAAATATAATTAAAATTATTAATACTATTTTCAAGTGTTGTGACATAAATATCATAATTTCTTAATATGAATTTTCCATTGCATTAACTCGAAAATCAAGAAGAAAATCCATCGATATGTATTGAGGTCTGTTTAACATGTTTTGGATCAAACACTAAGAAATGGAGTAGTAAAATACCTATAAATAAACTACTCCCCAATACATAGAACGCAATCATATATGCTCCCTGGCCTATTAAGATTCCGATTCCAATTATATATATCATAACAAATGGTGCGAGAAACGAATCAATAAGCGCCATATAGGATTTTGTGTCCCTATTTTCAGCAAAATCATAAACCAAATTCATGGCTGATGGCATGAAAGCACCCTGTCCAGCTCCGATTGCTATAAATATTCCATATACCCAAATCATATCTTGAGCAAAAATAGCTAAAAGAACGGCTAATAAATGACTGATATAAGCTACCATCATACTAGATTTATGGCCCCATTTGTCTCCTATCTTTCCTACTATATAACTGGTAGTCCCCGATGCTATAACATTTAATATTGTAAAAATTCCAGCTTCGCTTATATCAAAATTGAACTTATCTTGACAGTAGATCGCATACAATCCCATCCCAGGTAAACTGGCACAATAGAAGATCCGTGAAAAAAGGTATTTCTGGAAATTCTTATGTCCCCAAATAATTTGTTTTAGCTCCCTGATAAAATCCTTGATTGTTTTATTGCTGTAGGTTTCAGGTTTAGGCTTAGTACGATAAAAAATAAAAAGTAATGTCCCGATACTAAGACTACCAAATAATATAAAAAATCCAACCCCGAAATTTTGTGGGAAAGGGATACTACTGGAAAGTAATGAACGCAATGCAAACCCCCCAACGAAACTGCCTAAACTATTGAACGCAAATCCAATACCAAAGAACTGTCCCCGCTCTGATTGTAATGTAGCTTTATTCAAAAATTCTGCCCAAATAGGGACAATGATTCCAATGGCCAGTCCATAAAGCAGGAAATAAATAAAATATACTATCCAGGCTGATGAAAAAGTTTCCAGTTTAAAATATGTAAAAGTAAAACCCATTATAAAGGACACAGCAAGTATTACGCAGTGAACAAGAATGACAGCACGTTTAATATTTCGAATATTTCGGCCTAGTGCGGCAATAAATAACATGGGCAAGGCAATAAGGATCGAGAAAAGACCTGCTGAAGACATAGCAATATTTTCTGGTGCGCCTAACGTTCGCAGGAAAAGCGGGATTACAGCATAGATAGTGTGGAATGCTGCGCCAAATCCCCAGAAAAACTCGTGAAAGATATTATATCTTAAGTTGTGATTATGATCTGCAAGTGTGAATTCAGTCATTCCTCTTTTCCTGGGCCAGAAGTGTCATGGAACCAAGAATCAGTGTTGCACCAATAATTTGAGATAGTGAAAGTATACGTCCACGCACTACCCAATCGATGATGACTGCAGATAGAGGCCAGGTCAGTTCGTAAACCGTGGCATGTGAGGCTGGTAAATTCTTCAATCCATAATAGTATATGAAAAGAGCGACTGCTCCAGTTGATAATACAATTAAAATCAGTATTCGCCATTGATGAGGATTAAGTGAAATATGTACTGCGCCACCTTGGGTTATTACAAATATAATCAATGCCACTATGGCTGTTAATAGTAAACGCAGGGCTGTGACAGTGGTGAATGGAAGCTCTTTTAAAGCATGTTTCCCCAATACAGTGGAGCTACCCCAACTAAAAGCAGCTAAGGTGGCTAGCAGGGCAGCGATGAGTGTTTTGTCATCCCAATTTGCCATGGGCTCGGTGCCAAAGGTGACCAGATATCCTCCGACCATTGCCGCCCCAGCTAGAAGAAGAAATTTTTGGGTAATTTTTTCTTTCAGGATAATCGCTGCCAGAGCAATAGCAAAAATCGGCTGGAGTTTCTGTAGCAATACCACCACCGAAAGATCGATATATTGTATATAACTTAGAGCCTTGGTATAAAAGAAGGTTCCCATGATTCCACCACAGATGGAGACCCACAGCAGGGAGACCCAGCCCCGCTGACCTATACTCCGGATTTCGTTCCAACTCCGGAGAAGTAAGGGAAAAAAGATGATTGCCCCCAAAGCATGTTCTAAGGTAATAATGAGAAAAGAGGATACAGAATAAAGTTCCTGCCTAAGAAATCCATCCATGCTCCAAAGCAATGCCGCAATGATCACAGCTATAGGTGGTGTAAATCTTTTCATTTTTGAATTACAATTTTTCCGGCTGTAACTTTTTAAGCTAAAAAGTTTTCTCTTAACATTTTCCTAATAAATATATGCTTTTTATATTGTGCTGTTTAATGATTTTCCCAACATATGGGGAAAAGAGAATGAATCATAGAATCACCTTGCTTAAAAGTAAGTTCAGGAAAAGGGGGTGACGTTTTCCCGGGCCGTTCAGCAAAGACAGTATCATCTCCTAACCAGCGGGAGGAAAAGGCCCTGCGCCTATTGGAGCGCTGAAGATTTCCAGCTCCCGCATGAAGGGTTTTAAAGTGGAACACAATGCAATCCCCCGGCTCTAGGTCCCATGACAAGATCTCGTATTGATCGCGATTAGTTTCAATATCAGGAATGGGATCAAAACTTTTAGGTTTGTAATCATATTCTTCATGGGTTAGAAATTTTTTTGGCATGAACATTTTTCCCCATATGTGAGATCCGGAGATAAATTCTAAACCATGCTCTCTTGGAACAGGGTCAAGAGGTAGCCAAATACTACCTACCTGCTCTCCATCCACACAATAGTAGGGTTGATCGTGATGCCAGGGTGTTTTTTCCGATGTCCCTGGTTCCTTTACTAAAATATGCTCATGAAAAAGCCGGATCCGACGACTTTGTGTCAATTGCCCCGCAATCTTCGCTGCCGGTGAATTAAATAGAAATTCTTGGTATTCAGGAATCCTTTGCCAGTTGCAATAATCATCATAGAAATCCCCTTTTTTATCTTTTGGAGTATATTGACAAGCATAAGGTCCTGGGTCTTTTCGATTCTTCTCTATCCCTTCAGCCAAAAGAGAAATCCATCCTATGTTAAATACCTTTTTGAGTAAAATGGCTCCTTTTTTGGAGTATTCTTGGATTTGGGAATCAGTGATCAACCTTGATTTACCCGGCCATAGAATAATTGTTGTACTTCCGGACTGTTCATAACGTTTGGCCTATCCTTATAACACAGTGTTCCCACATAGCGAGTTGTTTTACCTATAACCGGTGTAACACGGTGCAACGAATAAAATCCTGCAAAAATAAGTAAATCTCCAGGTTCAACATTCAAAGGTACTAACCCTTCATCAGAGCCATT